>Ga0209489_103626_pt1 | contig 29766 bp, 26 predicted proteins | sample SiratrowhiteBW_FD_187527 | JGI IMG/M metagenome (GOLD analysis project Ga0209489, IMG submission 187527) | Root nodule microbial communities of legume samples collected from California, USA - Siratro white BW (SPAdes) (version 2) | ecosystem: Host-associated > Plants > Roots > Nodule | place...
TATATAGGGTTATGACAATATTGGTGTACCGTTATTTCTTGCATAAGATAATTTGTAATTATAAGTTCGTTTTGTCATTGTAATTAATTTTGAATAATTTAAATATTTGTTGTTATGTTTATAATTTAATTAAATGAACATATTTAAAAATTGGAGGCAAGCTTTATTTAGTCAAATAATACTTTATATGAATGAATTTAATTTTATATTAAATATTTTTTAATAAGTTTGTTATATAGGTTTAGGTTATTATAGGTTTTCTTTACCATATAGACGTGTTAATATTTTTTTTATAGTGTATTTATGAGTTATAATTTATATTCATAACTTCTTATATGACGTTTTAATTAATGAAAATAATTTATTATGACTTTTATATGGAAAGATATTTTTGACATGGACAACAATAAGGAGTGGTATGTGTTTATGAAAGAGGCAGACATGGGTATTAATGATGGTGTGGATATTAAAATTATTTCACACCTTAGAAGAACAATTAAAATTTCTTACCGTCGTAGTGTGGGCAGTGAATGCATTTAATCTCTCAAATGGGAGGACAAACAGTCTGACAAAGTTAGTACCCCAAAAGGAGCGTCGTCGGTAGGAGTTAATGTCATACTTGGTCCACACCGAGCGATGTTGCAACATTATTCGAATGGGTTCGGAAGCATTCATTCATTTGTGTCAGCGATTAAGGGAAACTGGGTATGTGAAAGACGCATTTCGATCAACAGCGAAGGAACAAGTGGCAAAATTTCTTCACATCATTGGACATAATGTGAAGAACTAAACTGTTTCATTTTTTTTTCATCGGTCTGGTGAAACAGTTTCTCGCCATTTTCATAATGTATTGAACGCAATATTGATGTTAGAGGAAGAATTCCTAAAGCAACCTTCTGGAAGCGAGGTTCAACCTTATATCTTTAACAACAATAGATTTTACCCATACTTTAAGGTATCAATGTATTACTGATATATCATTATATAACTTTAATCGGTTGTTAAACTAAATCTTATTGTTCATATTAGGATTGCTTAGGGGTTATAGATGGTACTCATGTACGTGTTAAAGTCCCTCAATCGAATGCTTCTCGTTTTCATGGAAGAAAAGATTGGACAACAGAAAATGTATTTGCGGCTTGTGATTTCGACATGAAATTCACATATGTTCTAGCTGGGTGGGAAGGAACAACATCTGATTCGAGGATTTTGAAGGATGCACTTATACGAGAAGATCCGCTACTGATACCTGAAGGTGAGTTGGAGGTTATGTGGCCAACTGTATGTAAAGTACTAAGTTAGTTATTGCTTGTAACGAGTACAATTTCAATCATTGTAGGAAAATACTACCTCGGGGATGCTGGTTTTATGTTAAAGTCGCAGATCATGACCCCATATCGTGGTGTTAGATACCATTTAAAAGAATACTCCAGAAGAGGTCCACAAAATGCAAGAGAGTTATTTAATCATCGTCATTCATCGCTTCGAAATGTAATTGAAAGAACGTTTGGTGTGTTGAAAAAACGTTTCCCAATTATAGGTAGTGGAACAGAACCGCATTACTCGTTGGATACAATGCCAAAAATAATTCTAGCATGTTGTATTCTTCACAACTTTCTTCGCGAAGTGGACAATGATCAGGCGATACTTGATGAAGTTGATCAGGAGTTGATGGAACAAGATGTCGAACCATCTGTGTCCCACCCTCGTGAGGATGATTATAGGCTAGGTTCACAAATTAGAGATTGTATAAGTAATGAAATGTGGATGAATTATCAGAACAATTAAGATGTTGTAGCAATTTGCATTTGTAATGATAAAATGATAAATTTTATTGCTTTAGGAATTAATCATGACTTCATGATTTCATAATCTAATATTGATGTGTTGTGTTATGGTTGGATAAATTTTATTTTAAACAGATACATTATGGATCGTGGAAAAGGCGTTGCTTCTGAGTCTTCTGGCAATATCCGTGAGTTTACAAAGTGGACTGCAGAAATGGACTTTCGCCTTTTATCTGCTATGATAGACGAGTCACGTCTAGGGCAATCGGGTGGATGGAAGTTGGACCACCCAAGCTTATAATAACATTGTCACAGCTCTTCGCCAGTTAGGGTGGGTAGGGATAACAAAAAATAATGTCAAGAATAGACAAAAGACTTTGAAAGACATATGGCGCGACGTCCACGATCTCTTTAGAGGACTTAGTGGATTTTCCTGGAATGAATCCACAAAAGTATTTGATGCCGAGGATGGAGTTTGGGTTGACCTAATTAAGGTAAACATGACAACTTTAACAATTTCCATTGTTAATCCTCAATTGACATTTAAGTTGAATTAATTTACATCAAAATGTTTATTCTAGGCGAAGCCTAGGGCAGCTAAGTGGAGGGTTAAACCTATCAGGCACTATGACTTGATGGAGGAACTATGGGCAGCTGATCGAGTCACTGGCCAAGGAGTTGGCACTGCTCGTCAAGTTAGGCGATGTATTGAGTCACAATCTTTTAACGTGGACTTAAACGAAGACCATGTGGAATATGTGCCAGAGCCACCAACATTTCACCAAAAGACTGAGGAAGCTTTTCCATCACCACCACGGGTGGATTCTTACAGTCCTGCTCCCACTTATTCCACACCATCTGCAGGAAACTCATCATCAAGGGGATCGAAAAGAAAAGCCCCCATGGTGGACTTGATAGATGCTCAATTTTAAACATTGACGACTAATTTAAAAGAAGTCACTGAAGCCATCAATGTCGGCAATTCAAATATAAAAGAATTGTCGACAATCGCACATGAACACAATGTAATATTTCGTGAACATGTGCACAACATGCGTCGTAACTCATTCTACCAGTATACCGAAAGTGATATCTGGGACATGTTAGTTCAACTTAACATACCCAATGATGCAATTATGGAACAATGTTACGAATACTTGTGCAGTAACCAGCTTTGGTGAAGCGTCTGTTTGACATGCCCCTAAATCATCGTCTGACAAAGTTAATGAGTATTATATCTAGGGGCTCCTTTTGATTGATGTTGGATGTCCTGTTTTAATTGTAATTTGAAAAATTTATGTGATATTGTAGTTTGTAATCTTCTTTGTGTTGAACATTATCGTTTGTAATGTTATTAACTATTAAATGTTATGTATTTCTATTGTATAATGATTTAGTTTGTTACTCACATTGTTTCATATTTACAAAAACATTACTTAAATGTGTATAATCTAAAATGTTTTATGTTTTACTTGTATAACTATGGCTTCATCTTCTGGAAGCAAACGACACAGAGCTGTTAGGACACGTGGAGGGAAATCCCGACTTTGTGATGATGTTACTCCTGGTTCTGAGATCGGTGGCGTTGAGGACATGCTAAACCAGACACGATTTTTTAATCAACGAGACCAAATGATTCAATATGCGACTCGGTTCTACGGGAGGAAAATTCATCCACCAAAGGTGATGAATTTGTCTTGGTTTAGAAAAGAAGCGTTTCAATTTCAAAATCATCTCATATTTCAGCAGTTGCAAACATTTGTCATGCTCCAACATCCTTACAATGATGACTTGATAAAGGTTTTCTATTCAAACCTCAAGATGACTGCAAATGGTAACCTCCAAAGTGAGGTTAGTAACAAAAAAAATAATTATTGCACCTTCTGACTGGATGCCTTTGGCACACCTCCATTACGAAGGCCTGGAAGTCTCATATCCAAACATCCTTGAGCACCTTAACTACGATCGTGAATTAGCATTGAATTCAATCCTTAGACCCAAGTTCCAGGGCCAGGGTGTCAAGAATGTAGGCAGCTTGACTGTTGATGATAGGCTACTCCATTACTCCTACGTCCATATATTAAGACTGCGATCAACAAACTTTGCTCAATTGCTGCAAGAAGACATTTTTATGTTATGGGCCATAAAAAATAATATATTTATTAATTGGCCTCATTACATTATGCAACACATGCTCAAATGCAAAGATAATAATATGTCTCTTCCGTACGCCATGCTCATTTCACGCATCTTCAATGTCTTCAGCATCGACTTGTCCCGTGAAACATGTGTGCACCTGGGTTGGACAAATTACTTTGGCAAAAAAACATTGCACAAACTAAATATCTTTCATGTTAATGATATTTGGCAATATGGGACGGTTGATGATGATGACGATGACGAAGATGGTGAAGAGCCACCATCTTGATGATGAAGACGGTTGATGATGAGGACCATGTTCACGAAGCTGCACCCCAAGGACCAGTCCCCCACCATGGTTAGATGTTTAGTTTTCAAGAGTTGCAAGAAGGATTAAATAGCTTGATGACTCACATCGATAAAAGATTAGATAATTTGAATATGCATATGGATACTAGGTTGGATCATTTGCAGACACATATGGACACTAGATTGGATCAATTACAAACTCGTATGGACAATACACGTAATCATTTCCAAATGCATGTGGACATGAGATTTGAAGGAGTGGAACAGAGAATGGACAAGGTACAAAACCAAATTGAATGACTTTCGCAATAACATGTTATGATATTTTTATGAACTTGTTTGTTTAATATTAGATGTATTGTTATTTTAATGTTATTAATTACTTTTATCTTATTATGTTGTATTTATTTATTTTATCAAATTTAGAACTTAGTTCATATCTTTTAAAATAATGTGTTTTCCTATTTATTTTTACAATCCAATTTCAAAAAATAAAATAAAATTACATATATCAACAATGTATAAAAGTTTTAACTTTTATATTAAACTCACTGATCATATTGAAAATAATTACAGTAGAAATTAAAAAGTATTTCATCAATGAAACCAAACAAATTATATAAATATCATTAATTAATTTTAATTCAAACACCAAATATATAATTACATATTTTTATCAATAAAAAAATAATTTAATTACATCAAACAAACTAATTATATTTTATTTTAAATTATTTTTAAACTCAAGGGTAAATTTGTAATCTTATTATTTTATTTATTTAAAAATATTAAAATATTTATCACACGTATCAGATCATTCACAAACTTTCATAAACTTTCCACTCAAATCTTACCATCTTTCCGTTAATCCAAACAACCCAACTTTCTACACACTTCCATCTCAAATCAACTCTCTCAAATCCTAAAAGTTATTGAGTTTTTTCTAACATAACTTAGCGTAGACTTCTTTTTATCTGTAAATTTTAATAATGATTTATTTTCCAGATGTATTTATTACTTCTAAATCTCAATTTTTTTAGAATAATATTATTCAAATCTTCTCAAATTTTTTTATATATTTTCATAGCTCCTACTCAGTTAAAAATCTGGAGTCAATTTATCTAATGCTAACAAAATCATTCTTTATAAAGTTACATGTTTTTAATTTTATTTCAAATCGCATTATTTGTAATATTATATAAATATACACTTTTTATATCTTTTAGTATTTTTAATTAAATAGTAAAATAATTATTGCAAATCTTTTTCTACATAGTTGTTTCAAAACTATTCTTACAAAATTATTTATTTTTTAAGTTTTTTTTAAATTATATTATTTTAATATAACAAAAATATAAACGAAAAAAGCGTATATTATCTTTGATAATTTTGATATATAATAAAAATGGGAATATACAACAAACTAACCGTCAAAGTATTTTCGCTTGTATTAATAATTTTTTTGTATAAAATAAAAGGCGGATTTATAAAATTTGAAAACCGAGACTTAGTTGGAACCAAAGTTGAAACCAGTCACACTTAACAAAAAAAAAAAAAAAAAAAAAAAACTGCTACTACTCACATCTCACCGGTTACTATCCATGGACCCTTCTTCTTCTTCTTCTTCTTCTCTTCCCCGTTTGCCAGATGTCGCCGGCCTCGCGCCCCAACACGCGGCATTTCTTGATCAACACTTCCAGACCAAACGCGACCTGTCTCAGGAATCCTCCAACCTCTCTCTTTCCTCCTCACTCTCACAGCAATGCTCCGAGCTAGAGTCGCTCTTCCTCCTCCACACTAGGAAATGCACCGTTTCGTGGATCTCTCGCTCCTTCCACGCCAAATCCTCGCTTCAGCAACTCTCTCTCGCTCTTCGCAATCTCTCCCTCCGCACTTCTCCGCGTATGAAAGCAAAGAAATGGTTCTTTATATATATATATATATATATATATATATATATATATATGTGTGTGTGTGTGTGTGTGTGTGTTTAGTTTTCGTGCTTTTGTTGAATGGTTTTGGATGATCTTTTTCGTGTTTAGATGGAATTGGTTCGAAGAGGTTTCGGAGGGTTTTGATGGAGGAGATTCCTCGATTGGCCAACGAAATGAACCGAATTGAGTCTCTTCGGTGTTATCTTGGTGAGTTTGTTTTGAATCTCTGTGAGTGTATGAGTTTCGATTTGTTATTTTTCGGTGTCTTCAACTTGTGTCATTGTGGATCATAAGAATGCTATGATGTTTTTCCTCCTTTTTTCTCCGTGCATCTGTGCGGGGTTTCCATTCGAGTCTTCAACTTGTATCATTGTTGCCGTGCTTTCATGGAGTCTTTATGATAGTCTATATATTTGTGTGTTTTTTTAATCTTTTTTTCTTTGCGTGGTTAAAACTAGTGGCACTTTTGAAAAAAATACTACTACTATTATAATTATTACCGCTTTCTTAGTTGTTTTTCTTGCGGTAACGGTGCATGGGATTGCAACCAAAAAGGCTAAATTAGTTGGTTGATTGATTTATTGGCATTTTAGTCAGATTTTTTGTTGTCACGAATGATTCATTGGACATGTTGGACCTGTCAATGTTCGACGGTGTGCATTACTTTGATAAAATTGTAAATAAATGTCTTGAGTTTTATATTTTGTCCTTCTAATTTTTTATATTTGAACCCACTGTCCCCTATTCTTAATTATAAGGTATCTGATTTATTTGATGAAATATTTTGAAATTTTATGATTTTAACTGTCATGTCTTTATTTTCATATGTATATTAATTTTTATTTCTTAAACAAATTGCTCCCACAGACTCAAGTCCTGGATCCGCCACAAAACTATTTGATGAGCTGAATATATATTGTCTTGCGGTGGATTTACTTGATATATTGTATTGCATCTGCATTGTGTCTTCTCCTGCGCTGAGTTATATTTGGTAAATGGTGATTGTATTGTGCTATGTAAAAAGTGGAATTCATTGAGTGCTATTATTTGTTTCAATCAAATGGTTGGTGCCTCTGATTTTTTGTTTATCTTGACCTAGCTAGCTGTAAAGTTTACTTTACTCATTGTCTCAGAGACTGCTATACAGTTGGAAGCTCTAGTTGGGGATCTTGAAGATGCTTCTCTCTTTGTCATGGCTTGCCACACAGGGAATATGTTTAAATTGAAGCTCTTGAATTCACCAATCTCTCAAGTAATTGTTGTTCCCTTGTTTAGTTAGTTTATATACGTAGTTGGACTGTTAATAACTGATCATGGATTTTTATGCACAAATGTATTGTGCTGTAGGATGCTGGAAGAAAACATGACACGTTGCTACAGGCCATAAAAACCATGAATGATATCGAAGAAGTATTGGTTGGTGCTGAGAAATTCCATCCTCAGTGGCATTGTCTTCTGAAGTCTGTTGACACCAGAGTAGATAAGATCTTATCTGCTCTCCGGCCACAAGTTTTTGCAGATCATCGGGATCTTCTAGTCTCTCTTGGGTGGCCACCAAAACTCCTTCCGTCAAGAAGTGGGAGTGATCACATGACAGACCTTCCTAATCCATTGGTTCTTATGCAAGAAGATAAAAGAAGAAATTACTCTCGAAGTTTTATAGTGCTTTGCGCTTTGCAGCATCTGCAAAAGAGAAGGGAAGATAGACAGCTTAATAATAATCTTATAGAAAGAGACACTCAGTATAAACAGCTTTGGGCCATTGATGAATTAGTGTCACCTATTGCATCAAGGATGGAATACCATTTCACCAAATGGTCTGAGCAGCCAGAATATATGTTTGCTTTGGCATATAAAGTTACCAGGGATTTTATTGCAGGAATAGATGGTGTCTTGCAGCCACTTATTGACAAGGCCAGGCTTATCAGTTGCAGTGCAAAGGAGGCGTGGGTCTCTGCAGTGGTTCAAATGCTTTCTGGCTTTCTTGAAAAAAAAGTTTTTTCTTTGCTCGCCGAAAGATATAATGTAAAACATTTGAAGCCTGATGTATCATCCTCATGGCTTCACCTTGTGGACCTTACCATTGCATTTGACAAAAAGATGCAATTCCTTCTCAATCTGGAGACTTGTTTTTTGGCAGTGTCTGAAAGTTTGGAAGGGCAGTCAAGGGGTGTATCAGTTCTGTCAATATTTTGTAATAGGCCTGATTGGCTGAAGATCTGGGCAAAAATAGAGTTCAAAAATGCCTGGAAGAAACTTAATACTGAACTGAAAGAAGAGAAATTGTGGGTGATTTCTAAAATTTGTAAACCTGGGATTGACAATAATGAGGAGTATCTGTTATTGGCTGTTGAAGATTACAAAGCTCCACCTATTGCAGAGTTTTTTCTTAAAATTATCTGGGAAATAATTGAACGCTGCGAAACTATGCCATCCATTTTGCCACGTGCACAATTTATTAGATTTACTGCAGGAAGAATGCTTTGGTACTTCTTTAAGCTTTTACTTTTTCGATTCAAGGCAATGGAATTGCGTCTGGATAATTCTGATAACGTTGCTATAGTTAGGTTGTGTGGGTTAATAAACGCTGCCAGATATATTTGGATTAAATTGCAAGAATGGAGTGATACTGTTGAGCTTTTGGAGATGAAAATTGCTGAAAATGATGCTGGCAAGCCCATTCAAGATGATACAATGGATAATGGCTGCTTTTTTGACGAAGAAATAAGAAGCTTGTCTGAAATGGAAACAAACTGGCTTATGGAAATTATTGCTGTTGTTCTTCGACAGTTTGAAATGCTTTCTTGGGAATATGTTCAATACAATGATAGCTTTAAGGACGACCAAGATTATACAAGTCTAAGAGAGGATGTTGATAGAGTAGTTTCCGATGATTTTGTTGAAGCTTTGGTGGCTTTAAAAATCTGGCTTCAAACTCTGAAGATAAATCTCAATAAAAAGGATTTTTTGGATTTATGGAGAAGCATTGCTGAGGGGCTAGATCATTACATTTCATGCAGCATTGTCAGAAATGAGATTTGGTTATCTAAGGTGGGAACCAATCAATTTGAAGCTGATATACAAGCACTAATATTTATTTTTCAGCCATACTGTGCCCGCCCACAAGCATTTTTTCCTTGTATTAGTGAGATTCTTAAGCTTTTGAAACTGAAAATGGAAGAGGTAAAACTAATGCAAACACTTTTGTCCAACAATGAAAATGGATTTGGGTGTTTGCATCTTTATGGAATTTCTCATCTATCAGTTAATCAAATTCTTCAAGTTCTTCAATACAAAATTTGGGTTGGTTGAATTATGCAATAAAGTGGTGTTAGCCCTTGACCAAGGAAAAAAACTTTACATGTGGTTTGTAGTATACGTAAATTAGAGAAAAATTCTACTGCTAATATTCCTTGTGTAATTGGATAAGCGCATGGGACATTGAAACCGAGACTTTTCTTGTTAAGACTGGTTATTAATTTGAGTATGAGAAGTTGTGCATTATGATGTAGAAGGACAGTTGTTATTCTGGAAAGAGGTCCCCCATCCCCTACACCATCTCTTACCCAGGAGCAATGAGATCTCCCCACAATCCGTAAAGTTATTGGCAACCTTTCAGAAATCATATATCTGATCCCTTCCAGCAAACAGTCTTTGAAATCACTGAATGTTCTGACTATGGACTTCTTGACAAAGCTAGTGTTTGACAGCATGCTGCACTGCCTATAATGTATACCAAACAAACTGAAAATGAATCACCCACTAAAATCTTAGCTATCTGAATGCCAGTGAATCATATTTCTTTTCGATTCTTTTATGCATTTTTAATTATTTATTTTTGTTTTGATTTCGGAAATTGTTGATAGGGTGAATTCAACAGAAATTTCGAAAGATGCTGAACAAAACTTCCTGACTTACCAAGGAAATGAGGTCTGGTCTGAAATATGTTGATGAGTTAGGAGGTTGTCGAGTTTGAGACATTATTTCAAAATTCAAACCATTGGAATTATTTATTTCATGTGATGGAAGAGGTGCGATGGTCCATATCAAATCTCCAAGGTTGGAATTGGGTGGGCATGGCTATCTGAGGTGGCTTAGAGAGTGGAGTTTAGTGGAGGAAAAAGGTCTATTTACCAGTGATAGGGTTGTTGCACCAAATACATGAGCCCGTTGACAGAGGAATGAGCAATAACTCTCTTTTTGCACTAGGAGTTCTTACTTTCAGTCCTGTGTGCAGGTTGGTCTTGATCAACAAACCCAAACTAGAAGTAGGTCAACTTTGGTGCTTACGACAATCGTTTCTGTTAAGCTAACAGGAACGCTGAACGAAATGTCATTGTTGTGGATTGTGTTCTTTTCTCAGAAGTTAGCATTGGTTTGGAACTTTCTTATTGTATCCTTTAGGCAGAGTAACGTAGGTGTGAGAGCTCTTGGTCAAAGGTGGAGGAGACAAGTATGGGGCATGACGATCATCTTCGTTTGAAGAGACTTCTTCAACATCATCTTATTCATTTTTTTTTTCCTCTTCTTCCAAATGAAGGGATAAACCCTTAGTGGCTCTCCAAGTCATCTTAAGAACTCTCAGATTTGTCATGTAGTGAACATCATCATGTATCATCTTAAATGGCCTAGTCTTACTACTTGCAATCCTCAAGGATTGCGACGAGGTCTTCCGAACACGCCATCACCAGTTGTAGTGGGCACAATTGAGATCGACTTATCAAGCAACAAGCAATGCACTATGATCCACAAAGATTCATCAAATAAGAAATTGTTGGGATTATTGAAAGGTAAAAGAGAGGGCGTTCTGAGGGAGTAGGTTCATCTTTGTCCTCTGAAGTAGATTCTAGCATCACAAAATCGAAAATCAACTTTGTTTTTTGAAACCATTTTTCAGAAAATTGCTTAGTATGTCATATCAAGCTTTAGGAGCTTGCGTAAAAAACTAAGTTTAAAAGCATAATGACTTCCTCTTCTATAAAATTGTTTAAAAAAACACTTTTAACATTTATTTGATAAAACTTTATATTTTTGAAAGCAACAAAGTTCTTATTGCTTTAAGATATGCTATAGAGGCAAGAGTTACTACACCTTATTGTTGATTGTAGTCCTATGCTACCAGTCTAGTATTATTTTTTACCACTTTTTTGTTTTTATCAAGCTTGTTCTTGAATGTCCTTATTATGCTTTGCTTAGATGGAGGAGGTACCAAGTATTAAACATTGTTTTTGGTGAACTGGTTTAGTTCTTTTTCTATGGCTAGAATATAGTCTTCATATTTTAGAGCTTTCTTTATGTTGTTGGGCTTAATTTGAGACACCTAAGCCACAACAACTCTATCTTTGAAGGAAGATCTGGTTTGACACCATTGTTTTTTTTACTTAAGATTCGATGTTGAGGATAAGAGAAAACATATCTTTGCTCACTTTTAGGGGTTTGGCCAAAGCATAAAGGTTTAGAAAGACCTTTGTCTGATGTGCTTGTTTCATTTGACACTTTAGTTATGTTTGATCCTCTTATTATGTCTGCAGACAATCGTTCTTATGCTCTTCTTTTGTTTGACTTGCTAATTTGTAAATCTACAAAATCATATTCAAGTTTTGATATTCTCCTATCACTTCGAGAGAAATCTTCAAACTTGACATTTATGGTATTTTCAACCACCATTAACTATGAGAGTTGTAAATTTTATATGTTTTTTATCTGTTTCATTAACTAAGAAATATACCTTTATCAACCTTGGATTAAATTTTCCAATTTGATCCTCAGTGTCAAGGATAATGCAAGAACAATCAAAACATGAAAATAAATAATGTTGGGGTTTTTTTTTTCACAATTTATAGGAAGTCTTCTCAAGCATGAGTTTAATGATTATTATGTTTTGTATATAACAAATAGTGTTAATTGCCTTTACCCAAAAATGTTTTAGTAAGAAGTTCTCAACGAGGATGTTTCTTTCCACAATCCTATTTTATTGAGATGTTTTCATCGTGGTTGTCATTAGCTTAAAAGAACATTCGAAACTCAATTTTTTAAATTAGTACCATGGGTACTTTTGATAAGTGAGATACAAAAATCGAGCTTCGTCTATACTCTTTTACAAAATATTTTAAACATATAATGACTCACTTATGTAGGCAAAAAATAATACCATTTTGAAATCCTAGAGAGTTTAACCATATAAGCCCCCGGTAGACAGTTTAGGACAAATATATATAACTTTCGATGATAACAAACATTCAAGACTAACTTAAGGTCTAAGCAGGTAAAGTAATGACTTTATGCTTCAAAGTCTTAAAGGCCTACAAAAAATTAACACTAATAAATTATTATAAAATAAACAAAATATTTAATTTTAAAATTACACTTAAAAATGATTTTTAATTAAAAATACAAAATATCTTAACTGATTCTATGTTTACATTGTATTATAAATATTGTTTAATGAATTCAAATTTATATTGGTATTTTAACTATATAAATATTATTTCATGAATAATTTTTTCGAACTTTTTCCTAATAAATTAATAATATTTTTTTTTAAAAGACATTGAATTGACAAGGAATCTTAAATATTAAAACTTTTTAATTTTCTAATTCTTTCTACTATTCCATCATATTGTCATCATCTATTTATATCTCATTTCTTTCTCTAACTTTTCCACTTATCTCCTTTTATCTGACTTTTTCACTTATCTTTTTCCTTTCTCTGACTTTTTTATTGGTTATTCCATATCATTGCTTCAATTTGAGTGTTTGATTGTCATTAAACCATTATCGAACTCGAAATTTCTTTTACCATTTTATATTGTGCATTGATGTGTGTCTCTATTTGGAGGCTTGGAGTGGTAGATTAAGGAATTGGAGTTTGTGTTGACTTTTGCTCCTTTTGAGTGCATTAATATCATGTATAAATCAATATCAGATTGACGAATTGATCTCAAAATCATTTTATTTTTTATTATTGTTTAATCAATTTTAAAATAATATATGCGAATTTAAGGAAGAACATTAGAAATTTAGAATCTATAGATCAAATTTAAACACTTAGCAAAGGATGAAATCGAAAGATAGGAGACTTGTGACATCAAGTTAAGATAATACAATCAAATTCATTGTTTTGACAATTAGGTTTTATTTTTTTTACTTAATCTCATTTTATATACTTAAAAGTTATATTCAATGTTATATATATTACATATTTTAATTTTATATAAAAATATACAAATATATCAACTAGAATATATGAATCAGGTTATTCAAAATTTCAAAAAAAGAGAAGAGTTGAGTTTTTTTGTTGAATCACAAAAAGGGGATATGGATAAATTTATAAAAATAAACAAAAAATGTGAATTAGAAAATACAGGTAACTGCTCTTTAAATAAAGAAGAATGCTTATTGAGAGACTTAGTAGAAAACCTTGAATCTACCATTGAATGTAATATGATGTAGAAAAGTGTGTAGAGTATTTATATTTCGAAAAATTTATATCAGTCATCCTAAGAGAGCCTTTTTTCTATTAATAAGTCACTTAATTTCGTATCAATATTCTCCCATTGAAAGAAAAATGCCTAAACCTTGAAAAATATTTAAAACATGATAATTTGTTGGATCTTGATGACTTATATTTATTTTCAGAATTAAATATCTTAAAGGAGATTATAAGATTGGAAAATGATAAACCAAGTGATATTCTTAATTATATCAAAAGAATAAATAATTTTTCAAATGCATTCTTGAACCCTCGGTGAATTTGTGCTTTCGTCCATTAATCTTCATGCGTATCAATTCTTAACACAATATCATTTTAACCTAGACCTGCATGACGTCATTTGAAGTTGAATGATGTCATCTATAACTCTTTTGCTGAAATCCCATAACCCTTTGCCGAATACCCTTAATCTTATTCCAAATAGCCCTAACCCATAACCTCATGTACATAAACCAAAACTGGATGTCTCTGAACCTTTACCTAATCCTCTGAACCAAAACCTACACCTCATAAACATAATCGCCAGAGTCGTATGACATCATTCAAAACCGTATGACGTCACCTTACTGCATGATGTAAGAATTGCCTTGAATCTTATTGCATGACGTAATCGTCGTCCAAACATAGAGCCGAATGACGTCATATGGAGTTGTATGACGTCACTCAGAATCACAAACCTTATGTCCCTCAACACAAAACTATTTCTCACTAAACAAAACTGCATGTCGTCACTCGGAGCCGAATGACGTCATCCTCAACATAGAACCGCTTCATAAACATCATAATCAAATGACATCACTCGGAGCTGAATGATGTCATCCTCAAAATGGAATCACTTAATCATAAATAGAACTGCATGATGTCACTCGGAGCCAAATGATGTCATCCTAAACATAGAATTGCATATCCATAAACCCCATAACCACATGACGTCATTCAGAGTTGAATGACATCATCCAGAACTTCAACCTTAATCTTCATAAACCTAAAGCCGAATTACGTCATCCAAAACATCAACCCTTATCTCCATAATCGTAAAATTGTATGAACTCATCCAAAGTTGGATGATGTCACTCAGAACTAATTGACCAAAGCGGCACCGAATGCCTTAACGGAACCAAAAGCCTCTATATAAAACTTAGCCGAATGCATTGTCCGAGAGCCTTTTTCGAAAGCCTTGGCCGAATTCATCTAAATGTTTTTTTAATAATAAAAAATACAAAATAGAAAATTCTCAAAAATTCAAAAAAACATAAACTTCCTCAAACAAACAACTTTCTTTTAGAATTACGTATGCCCTAGTTCTCCATCATTGATGAAAATATGTAGGAGCAAGGTCAATCCTTGTTGAGTCCTTTTATTTAAAAAAAATATTTTTTTATTTACATTTTCATATTTTTTTGGGAAGAAATAAGCATTTTATAGAACCACACTTATTTTACTTATTAGGATAGGCGTTGTTGGGGTGCTAGTACCTTCCCCATATGTAACCGACTTCCGAATTCAACTCTATTCCGCAAACTATTCCTTTCTTGGTTTTTCCGTAGTTTTCCGTAATAAATTATAGTGATGACTCCATCCCTTTTCATCATAATAAATTCTCATTTTTTCTCGTTCAGACTGTCATCCCATTGTGATCCAGATCGCGATAGATGGCGACTCAACCTGGAAATTTTGAGTGTCAGACCATTTTAATTGAATGAGCGAAAATAAGTGGGTTTTTTGAATCTTTATCTTTTCATTTCTTTTTGTATACATGTTTGCTTACGTCTTGTTTTTATAATTATTGTTGAACTATTAAATCTTAGGATGAACGATATGTTATATATATTTGCCTGAATCTTTTGTTTATTTTGCAGGAGTTCACACACACACTTTTATTATTGCATATCATGAGTGGAGCCGTATACCTGGGCCTGAGCAAGCTTAGATTTAGAAGGGGTTGATAGAAATACTAATGGGGATGTACTTCCTTTTCTGGTTTTGCGAGAACCCCAACTAGAGTCTATTCGCTTTATTTACCTGTTCATAGTAAGTTATTTACCTCTAGGTATTAGGAGCTATCACGTGTGAGAGTGCATTTACAGACTTAGATCCTTTAAGCACTAATATGTTAAACCCTATTTAGGGCACAAAGGGAGATTTTGATATTCCTTTTCCCCTTGCCATTTATTTATACATATTAATAAGCGTATCACATTTTGCATCACACATCCAAACGTGTCTCACCTATCTAAGACATGCACAACATTCAAATCATGCATCATACATCTAAGACATGTGTCACTCATCCAAACATGAATCAGATATCCTGACATGAGTCATACACAACATTCCTCATGATAAACATACTTTGATTAATTTTGCATGATTTCACTTTTGTTTTAGGTCAGAAATTACATTGTATTTCATATCTTATACTCACCTAATTCTTTTAAAATAAAATAAAAAAATAAAAAAGCAAAAATGGAAAGACTTCTATGACACCCGTATAGGACCCATTCAAATCGAGAAAGTATGGAAGATTAGAGAGAGGCAGATGAAGTAATAAAGGCTGACATTAATCAGGTCAAGGATCAAATGGACCAGATTCTCAAGCCTCTGGTAGCCTTAAAAAGCATTAGAGAACCCCCTGGGGCCAGACATGATGAAGTAACTCCTATTGAGTTTCCACTATATGGTCTTTCTTTGAATTACATTCCACCTTTTGAATACCCCGAACAAGATCAGGTGCCATATGTTGTCCCTACCCCCATTGTATTTATGAGCAAGTAAGAACCAGTCCATATAAGCCCCCACACACAGAGTGGAAATGTGAGCGAACCAGGAGCTTCCACTCGGATCCATATGATTGCTCAACCAGAAGTTTTGCAAGATGGAGGATCTCAGAAAATTACAACTCATAAAACCGGACAGAGAGTACATGTGAAGGTTTATGGGGGCAAAGATCAAAATGGAGATGTTGGAAGAGAGACTTAGAGCCATAGAAGGCAAGGGCAACTTTGTATTTGGGAATGCAGTAGATTTATGTTTGGTGCCGGATGTGATAATCCCTCCTAAGTTCAAAGTGCCTGAGTTTGAAAAGTATAAGGGCACTTCTTGTCCCAAGAGACATTTAACTATGTATTGCAGAAAGATGGCCGCCTATGCACACGAAGAAAAATTATTAATATATTTCTTACAGGATAGCTTGGTTGGTATAGCTTTGAGTTGGTACATACACCTTGAACCAACCCGTATTTGTTCATGGAAAGATTTGGTGGATGCCTTCCTTAAGTAATACAAATACAATATTGACATGGCTCCCGAAAGGATGCAACTATAAAATATGGTAAAGAAAGTGTCGAAACCTTTAAAGAATATGCTCAAAGATGGAGGGAACTTGCAGCCCCAATGAAGCCACCTTTGCATGAGAAGGAGATGGTAGTCATGTTTATAAACACATTTAAGTCTCCCTTTTATGAGCATATGCTAGGTAGTGTCTCTTCCAATTTCTCCAACATTGTGATCATTGAGGAAATGATCGAGTTTGGAATGAAAAGCGGGAAAATTGCACATAGCCCGTTCGCGGTCGCAAATCCTGAAAGGTCTAATCTTGAAAGAAAAGAGGGTGAAGTTCAAGTAATTTCTAACCTTCCTAGTAGTAATGCACCACCTATGCCAAACAATCTCTATTAGCATAGTCAAAAAGGAGAAATGAAATCCTACCAAGGCCAGAGCCAAAGTGCCAATCATGAAAAGAACTTTGTCCAATTTACTCCCATTCTTATGACTTACATAGAACTCTTGTTGAGCCTCCTCCATAACTTCATTGTAGTGTGTCCCCTGAATCCTCTTACAACCGCCAAACCTTAAAAACTACGATGTCAAATGTGATTATCATGGTAGAGCAATTGGTCATTCTACAAAAAGGTGTTCGACATTTAAAAGCAAGGTGCAGTCCTTGATTGACGCAGGATGATTGACCTTCCAGAAAGAGAAGCCTAATGTTGAGAACAATCATCTTTCGGGATAGATCCAACAAACACCAAATTAAGAAGAAAAGAAGTGATTGCACCAACAAGTGGGGAAGTCACCACAATTGAGAAGAGTTAGGGTACTTTGCTATGAGGATGCACAATACAGGCTTGTGAAGTACATTGTTGTAGTTCAAATTATGAAGTTGCATTGATTTTGTATCTTTGTTGACAATCACATACTCGTGCAATGATATTCCAAAATCACAAGTATAATAAATGTCATGAGATCATTTCCATACTTGTTGCTATCTGGGACAGGTTTTAAAGGGTGTCGTAGAAATAATTAAAAATATAATATATTAAAAATAATAAATAATAAAAAAACTGAGCCAAGCATTACATGATGAATCATTTGTTCAAAAAAATCATTGAATTCATTAAAAAAATAAAAAAAGGGAAACAACAAAAGAAAGATGTTGTAATTTCCCAAAACTCAATGTTTTTAATAAAGGATAAAAGTTGAAATTTTCTATGGAACCATTTGCATGCATGTTGCTTGAAAACCTTCTAGCCTTCCTTCATCCCTAAAATGAAAGGATTTGCTTCATTAGATGTCATCATGGCTTGAAATCGCAAAATAAGAATATCACATTGGGGCAAGAATGTCAGGTTTCTTTCATTTGGTTTAATCTCCAATCTCGGATTTCAGGGGCATTCAAAAAAATGAGAGAAAGGAAAAGAAGAATAAAAGTCTGTTAGATTGAAAACCCGCAAACGACAATCTAGGCAAAAGATAGGACGAAAAAAATGAAAAAAAAGGGATAGAAAATGACACGTGTTAGAAGTCGTTGAGTTTTGTTGTAATGTTAAGATCTCTGTAAATTAAGCAATTAAGACTCAAAATGATATATGATCATATTTCTTCATCTTAATTTTTTTATACAAATCCTTTACACCCTTTTTGAGCCAAAAATGGAAATTCCTTTCAAAAATACCCTAATCAAGGATCATTATTATGTTGAAACTCAGTTCAAGTAGCACGTCAAAAAGCTTCACCAAGTCAAATAGAAGAAAGTCATCAAAGGAAGATGTGGATTCACAATCAAGAAATTTATCACAAAGTGATGTGAAAAATATGAGAAATGCAAAATTAATAAAAAAAGCAAAAACAAAAAAAAAAGGGGAGAAATGATGATGGAATGATGTGAGTTGAGAAAATCTTGATTGTTTTTTCACAACGTTTGATTGGTGATCCTTGTTTAAAAAAAAATAAACCCACAAATACTTTTTGAGCCTTTATATCCCTTTTCTTCATAACCCTTTAAATGTCTATCCACGTTACAAGTCGAATAAAGTCCACATTGATTGAAGAATGATTGTTATGATTTTCATAAAGCTTTTGCAACAAAAGGGTGTGACTGATGATGGATGTTGAAAATAAAAAGAAAAAGAAAAAAGAGAGAAATGAAATAAAAAAAGAGAGATTGAAATGCCTCTGGTTGAAAAGCATTTACCAATTAACAAGCCGACTGAGAGTAAAGCAATAGAGAAGAAAGCTACACTAGGGCAATCCTTTCTGTCCACTTCACAAAAAAAACTAAGATATTTTTAGTTCAAACCTCATAATCACCGTATACATTAAAATTGTGGCAGTTCCTAATGTTTCACCCAAGTTTTCCCTCTTTAGAGATGTCACTTTCTCTATAACCCATTTTGACCAAATTCTATTTCATTCTTTTTTTTCAACCTTGCAAATAAGCCATTCATTTCATCTAGCCTACCCAAAATACAAAAACTAGGCAGCTTAGTTCGCTTGTATATCTTGCGCATTTTCAACTCTCAAAGGAGCGTGCGAGAAATATCATACATATAGTTGCACCATCCCATTTGCATTTTCATTTACCCAACACACCAAAATTGGGACAGTCCTCTTTTGAACACCTTACATGAAATTTTCCCTTATAAAGGGGCATGGAATCCCAGTCTTCTTCAAACCTCTTCAATGTCCTCATCCATATTTTTTTACCCACCTACAAGGGCATGCACCAAAGCAATGTTTCCAAAAGAAAAGTCAATGATATCTTAACACTAATGTTGAATCATTAGACAGTCCAAAGTCCCTTTAGATGATCTAATCATCTAATAAAGTTTTGATGACAACAATACTCCAAGTATGTGTTTGTATTTGATGATCTATGTGTTTGTTATAGTAATATTCACAAGTCTTTAAACATAAGAAATATGTACAAATAGATTACAAATCCAGATAAGTTTTTTTCTTCAGTGGTATTTTATTAAATTAACTTTGACTAAAATTAAAAGAAGAGGAAAAGTTTTAAAACTGTTTTTAATTATGAAAAACAAATTATGTCTTTCACATAAATATCAAAATCATATTTTATATAATATTGTGCTTTAACGTTCAAATTTGTTCATGATGAAAATTATTCAAATTCTTATGAAATATTTAAATGTGATTAATTGATTTGTTTATAAATATGAAAAACAAATTAAAGTGTCTTTCATATAAATATCAAAATCAGATTTTATAACATATTGTGCTTTAACATTCAAATTTGTTCATAATGGAAATTATTCAAATTGTTATGAAATATTTAAATGTGATTAATTGTTTCAAATCAAAGATATATTGTGTTGTTTAAATTGTTTCTATATGTAGATAAAGTTAGTTTTAATGCAGAATCAATAATAGAAGTTGTTTTTCCAACGACTAGTTTCAGTAATTAGATGGTCAAGATTGCCCCTTTCAAGCATCAAACGACTAGTTTCTACAATGCTACAGGTAGAGGAACAATTTCAAGTTGAAGAAAATACAAGAAGACGGAAAAAGAGAAATACATCACACAAGAAATTGAAGAAATAGAGAGTGTCTATTGTAAATCTACTATTGAGAGCATTTAGATTTTTGGATTGTGTGAAACCATTGTGTAATTCTTCACTATTGTGAAGTAAACTCTTGTGAGCTTTCATTGTTCTCTCTTTTGAGAGTGTTTCTTTCAATCTTGAGTGGTCTTCATCTTAGGGAGAGATTGAGCTGGTATAACCTAGAGAGGTTTGTGTACTCGGATAACCTGGAGAGGTTTGTGTACTCGTTGTAACCTGGAGAGGTTTGTGTACTCGTTAAAACTATTTACTGAATAGTGGAACCTCTTAAATGATTTGTTCAAGGGATAATTGGACGTAGCCCAAGAGATTAGGGTGAATCAGTATAAAACTACTTCATTTGTGCTTATTTATTCTTGCCTTGGATGATCTTGCTTGGTGATTTTTGTTCACAGTGAATTGAGTTCAGACTGCATTTAACCCCCTCAGACAATGAAGCAAAATCTGCAGATTTGAGGGCAAATCCTATTCAAGAGGGAGGGGATGATAGAAAAGCCCTTAATAAAGGCCCAACCACAAGGGTAATGGCCAGTGGAACTCAGTAGAACCCGATATAGTAAAACTCTTATCAACTTGGGCCACTAATTTGTCTGTAAATAGTAGTGTAATTTAATTTTTCTTTTTGGGTCATGTATTGGGCCTTTATATTTTTCTTTCGGGCTTTGTATTTTAGACCCACAGTAGGAGCAAAAATAATGCATAGAGTCACCTAGAACTTTAAATTAGGCTTCATTTAAGCCCATTCGAAACCTTAGGCAACTTAAGGCATTAAGAGTAAGCATGGAACGTCCACTCTCACACTTTATGCATGTCTTCAATGCTTTAAGTGTGACTTGACACATGACACAAGATCCACAATTGCCACCTCTTCCATTGATCACTTGACAAGTGTCACACAACCATTAGTTGCTATATGTCTAGGAATTTTAAATTTGAATTTTCCATTCACTTTATGGCTCCAAGTTGGCTGACTTAGGAGGCTATAAATTCATGTATTCAAACCATGAAATTTAGGTTGAATGAATATAGTGAAGTGCTGAAAATTTTCCAGTCCACACTTGCTTGAGCTCCTCTCTAGGTTAGCACATCTTGCATAACCTAGAACTTTTGAAGAGCTGGCCTAACCTCTCTTATGTTCCTCTCCATTTCTAGATCATTTTCCTCCATTGGAACACCTTGTCTTCCATGCTTAGAGCTGCTCCATTCCACAACCAATTCTCCATTCATTCACTGTTGCAAGTTTCACGTCCAACCATTGGTGGAATACACCCCACCACCTAAGTCAAAGAATAAAGAGTAAAAAGTGTTCGACAGTAGATCAAGAGCTTTCTAGAAGATTAAGCCCATTTGAGTCTGTTAGGGCTTTCAACCAGTTGCTCGAGCCCGAATGCAACAGGAAGAGATCACTTTCGAGCCCATTTGAAGAAGTCCTCTAAATTGTATAAATTGTTTAGAATATTTTAGAATAATTTGAACCTTGTATTTGAGTCAAGTAGAATAGATTTGGGCCTTGTATTTTTGGGCCATGTAGTGTAAGTTGGATCTTGAGGCCCATAAGTAATGTTGGCCCGTGATCAAGGAGTCCAAGTTAGGGTATGGGAGGAAGTTCTCTACTTGTGCCACTTGTCATCACCTTGTGAGAGCCTTGGTGATAGAGGAGCCTTCATGATGCTTTACTTCTTGATCTCCACTTGAGTTTGTAGAAGACTAGAGAAGCTTTGCACCGAACAAAGGAATTGAAGAAGGCTCTTCAAGCATGCGGAAGTGTTGAAGAAGGAAGATGAACAATTGAAGATGAAGATAAAGCGTTGAAGAAGGAAGCATTTAAGATGAATCGTTGAGATGGACAATGAAGCGTTTCAGATGGAAGATGAAACATTTAGGTGGAAGATGAAGTGAACTAGGTGATGAAGGATTTCTTGGTAGAGGTTGGGCCAACTACCAAGAGGTTCTTCAATGTTTCTTTAGAGAATAAAACTCAAATGAGAACTTGAACAATGAGCTAAAAGTTTAATTCATTACTTCAATCAAGCTTATTTTTACATGTAGTCAGGATTTCTATTTATAGGTCAAAGTGTCTAAAAAACTCTCAAGTGAGAACATGACAAGTGGCAACCTGTGAATGGAGAGGATCCTCCCCATCGGGAGAGCGCCATGTGGCAAGAAAGCATGACCTAGCATGTGGAGCAAACTTCCTCAATCCTAGGCATCACAACTCATCCAATGACATGTTGCCATGTGACAATCCTCTAAAATGAAACGTTCCCTATCAAGTTAAGTCTAAATTATGGAATTTGGCCTCCTTGATCACACCCAACATTATTTATGGTCCTCAAGACCCAACACTTACACTACATGGCCCAGAAAATACAAGGCCCAAATCAATTCTACTTGACCCAAATTATTCTAAACAATTCTAAACAATTTATACCATTTAGAAGACTTCTCCTTTACGCTCCAAAGTGATATCTCCATGTTGGATTCGAACTTGAGCAGTTGGTTGAAAGCTAAAACACGCTCAAATGGGCCCAATCTTCTAGAAAGCTCTTGATTTACGTTGGGTGTATTCCAGCATCCTCTCCCTCTTGAAAGGGATCTGTCCTCAAATCTTGTAATGTTTTATAGACAGAAGCTTTATTATTATTTGTTTATTTATGTTACCTTCTCGGGGCAAACACCATTATGTAAAAACATGAATATAGTAGAACATATGGCATATATACAAAACATTTAAGAGTGAAAGTAAAATTCACAAGAAACAAACTCCCAAGGTCAAGGTACTCCTTACCAGATGATGGACAAAAACTTTCTGATCTAAAAAGCACTTTCACTTTTTATTGTATTCTTTATTTTGTTTGTAATTGGTTTTCTTCCATTTACGAAGGTGATAAAGAATTGATCACAAATAGTCATGACGACTCAATAGTTCAACATGCTGACAACTTATTTTCAAGTCACTTACCTCCTATCAATGACGAAAATGATGTTGATGAATTACATGCTACACGGAGTGATCACAATGAAGGAATATGGGAAAACATTGTAACACTGCTAGAATAAAGAAAATAATGTTTAATTGCTTGTTGTTCTTATTTTAATTTTGAACATTGATTCTACTCAATTTCAACATTTAATGTTAAGTTTAATTAATTTTGTAAGTTTTAATCTTAAGTTTGTGTTTTTTTTAGGTCATGGCTGATTCATCAAGGAAGAGTAGAGAAGCTACACGCTTGAGAGGTATTACTGTTGACTTGGTGGTTCCAGGGTCCTAGTTGACATAGTCCCTCAAATTGGTAGGGCTTTAGGCCCTAATCATGCCTAATTTTCTAGCTATTTGGGTGTCTTCGCATGTTTAAAGGTCTCTATTTTGCTTCTGTCCTGGGATCATGTGACTGAAGCTGAGAAAAATATGATTTAGCAGGATCTTACTATAAGTCATTCATTTTAAACTTATTGTAAGTCATTAATGATGATTATTATTTGTTATATGTTTAATGACTTGTTTATTTTATTTTGTAGACAAATTTGAGTTTAAACCGCTCCATTAATTAGAAAGAAAATTAAGTCACCCATTGTTGTTAGATGGAGAAATTTCAAGACAAACTTGACCAATTAGTACATCTTTGGTCAATACAAGGGAAAGTCTCCTTGTGAGAAGCATTCCATTGATGAAGAGACATGGACACAATTTGTTCAATCTAGACAGGATCCCTCTTTGTAGGTTTGTTTTATCCATCATAATTTCATTAAATAATATTGACTTAGCAAAAAAGTTTTTTATTGTGTAGGAGAAGAGGAGGAAAGCCCAAGACATTCAACACAGAAATTTGACCCCCCACCGGTTGTCTTGGGGGGGTTGTATGATTTATTAGAAAAGAAGATGATGGAGGAGAAATTAAAAAGATTAAAAGAAACATCATCTTTAGATTATGTCATTTCTCCTCCATCCCCTCCTAGTCAACATGAGAAATGGAAGATGGCTAGGACTAAACCAGGAGGGCATATGACATCTGAACAAACACTTGAGGTTGCCAAGTGGATTGTAAGTTAATAATAATTTACTCATCATATCTAATATCTTATTATTGTACAATGTTGACATATTGTATTATTTTTTACAAGATTCTCTGGTGGAGCAGAGCTTTTAGGACAATTTTGTCATTCAAGGAAAACAAGATATATTGACTGCTGCTATTGGTGCCGAGTAACACCTTGGTCATGTTTGGACTGCTGGATATGGTGTGTGGGGGGGGGGGGGGAGAATATATTTTGGTTTTGCTCCCCGTTCTAGCTCATCTCAAAATGCAAATATAATTGATTAGATATGAATTGACGTCTCAAATAGAAGAAAAATTGACGTCTCAAATACAAGACAAATTATGACGTCAGTTAAGAGATGAGTTAAGACATGAATTAAGAAGAGAATTTGAGGAGAAGTTGGAATCCATGGGCATATCACAGTAACACACTCTTCTACAAGAAGGTGTAGTACTACCTATACGTGGGAGGCTTAGCACAAAATGGAGTTGTGTTGCTCAGGACGAGGAGGAAGACACCAACACTAATATGTCATATCGGTGTAAATTATTTATTGGAGATCCTCCTTAATTGGTGGCGATTGGGAGTGTGCTTATCGCATCTTCGACGTTCCATATAGTGCTACTTGGAGATGATTTTTCTAGAATAGTTGTCGAAGAAGTTAGACAGGCAGATGCCGAGGTGCCTGTGCCCACATTAGAGGTTAGATTTGTGGGACAGACACCTGGTACATTTATTGTGTGGCCTACACATCTCCTACAGGCCATTTCTAGAAGGCTTCAAGTATATTGTGATGATTTTTCTTAATCTTATTTAAATTCACACTTAATGTTATTTGAATTGATATATTTTGTTTATGTGTTACAAGACTGTGGGAGGAAAAAGAAATCACCAGCTGGTGATTTAAGTCTTAAGTCTCCACCACTCGAGTCAGAAGTGAATCCACTTCAGGAGTTGACTAGGATCTGGCACGAGTTATTTAATAATCCTCTTGAAATTCCTTGGGATGCATCCGTCTTTGGGGTGGTCAATGCCGGTGTCCCATCTTGGAACTCATTCAGGGTAACCAAATGTTAAACATTACAATAATTTAGTTATGGATGATGTAAGTATACCTTTCTACAAGTTATAAAATTTGACTTATTTCATCAACTACTATTACTAATATTGATTTTAACAATGCAGGTACCTAAATAATTTAGTTTATAGCACATGGAATCCTAATATTTATGGATTCCTTGAGCCACAAAATATATAAAGGATTGGAAATAAAAAGATTGACACTCAGACATATATTCAAAGATAGATTTTCGACTTTAGAAAGAGAATTTACTTTGTCCCTATTATCCATGCGTAACTTTCAAATCTTTATATTTTGATCTCAAGTAATGTTGACAATATGAGATTAATAGATTTGTTATTTTAGGTCCAATTGGCAACTCATGATTGTGTGTCCCGCGGATAACACCGTTGTTTGGTTCTGTTTGTTGCATCGGAAGGCAACTTCATATATGAAACAAATAGTACAAAGGTATCATTTAATTAACTTTAAATTATATATCACTCTATTTTTTGTATAATATGCAATTTACTAAACATCTTCGATTTTAGTGCAATGAATGTGTGTAATGTTCTTGGAGGAAGATCTACATCCACATCCCAAAACCTCCATTGGATATATCCTAAGGTATTTAATTCTAAAGTAAGTTTATTAAAATCAGCATTCAATTATTTGATGATTCAACTTTAAAAAAAGTGCAATAACCAACAAGGAGATTGGGAATATGGATATTACATCATGCACTGGATGAGAACCATAGCACGAGCTGGTATCACCGATTCTTGGGAGCTGGTGAGAACATGTCTTAAGTTGGTAGATATGTCAAATGATTTTCAAGTTTCACGTACATGCTTCATAACACATGTTGTACATTTATTTTAGGTTTTTCAATACCAAAAGCCATTAGATAGCCAATCACTAGAAGAACTTCAAAAAGAATGGCTAAGATATTTTCTCCAACTTAAAAGTAGTTTGTAGAAATATATAACATTGTATTTATGTATATTAGCGTAAATATTAATTACATATGTATTGTACTGCAATTCTCATATGGTTATTGAATTCTCAAACGTATTTTGGCTGCTACATTATTTACATTTTGAAACTGTTATGCAGGGTTATGGTTAATAGATAATTCGTTTTGTATATTTTAAAAAAATACATACACAACGCCGGTTATGGCAAAAACCGACATGGTACACGATATACCACGTCAATTATGGTCAAAACCGACGTGATATTCCATGCAAAAAATTTTGAAGAGACAATGCAACGTCGGTTGGATGGTTACAATCGACATGGTATCCCATTTGAGTTATTATAATTCGCAAAAAGACCACATCGATTGTAACCATCCAATCGACATGGTATTGTCTCTTTAGCACTACTATACTATTTTTGAAAATGGGTCTATGAAGTCAGTGCCTGTTTTAAACTGACGTGGTGGTTGAATATATGACATCGGTTTAATAACTGACATGATTTTCGAAGACTTTCTACATTGCCTTGGTCTACGTCGGTTCTGGAACCGATGTTAAGGGGTCCCCAAAATCGACTTTTAAGACTGTTTTTTTACTAGTGTTGGGTAGAGCAAGAGTGTCCGATCAAATTTTTAAATAGATTTAGGTTGTCCGTGATTTTAGGTTTTTGAAACTCCTTTGATCAACCTCTTAATGCTTTCTCTTTAATTTATTTTTCTTCACTAATTTTATTTTCTTCTAGCTCTCTATTTTTATATTTCTCCATCTCTCTTTCTCTCATCACAATTATAGTGTGTATTTTCTAATACTCATCAAACATTCTCTCTTTATCTTTATATCTTTGCTCTTTCTTTTCTTTCCTTCTTTTTTCCAAGTTATCCTTTGTTTTTCGCTCCATTTGTGAAACAAAATCATTAATAAAAAATTTGTGACATGCATTGAATAGAGGAGTAACTTTAGCATTAGTACTTGCCATAAGACCAAAAAAACAAAGTAATTTTAAAGTAAAAAGAAATCTCACTAAATATCAAAGAGTCGAATCTCTAATACTAACTGATGAGAAAATATGGGGAACTGTTTTGATATTCAGTTTGGGAAATGGAGAAAGATATTCATGCCACACTTAAGAAAGATGAGAAGGTGACTGATAAGTCATGGGATCGTCAAAGGTTACCGTGATAAGATCATATTTAGGTTCTTATAAACTCAGAACTCCATAAAATTCTCACCAAGTGAAAACTCTATTTTCTTTCAAAATTCATCTATATTCTCATTATATTTCTAAGTATATCATTTTATGGATCAAAATTATGTAAAACCATCTAAATTTCACATTAATCTTGACTATGTAACATTTAATACCTACCAGTATTTAACTCTTACGAGTGTTGTCTTTATTTCTACTATGTTGTTTTTCACATTATAATAATATGAATGATGATTCACAGGTCTTTCTATTTTCCTATATGACTATTCAACTACTTAATTAAAAGCATAATAAAAATTATAAAAAAAAAATCTAAAACTATATTACCCCATGAAGATTATATCATGAATGAATGTTAACAGATTTAAAAGATAAAGGAATGTCATTATAAAATCTCCACTAGATCCTATGTTAGATACACTGTCTAGATGATAATATTAAATGATCAACGAGATAAAGAAGATACAAGACAAACATAACACATATAATATCAATATTTTCTATAACCTTAAACTACAACAAATATTCAGGGAATAAATGAAAAATATTTTATAAATATAATTATCCCACGTGAGTCACTCTCGTCACCATACTAAACCATTCTTAACACACTAAAAAACCTCACTCATAAAAGTTAAATAATCAAGAACAATGAAAGGACTCCCACGTTGAATATTCCAAACCCACAATGAAAGGACTCCTATAATGAATATTCCGAACCCACAAGCAAATGTCAAGCAACATTCTTAAATCCGAATTCTAGCTAATGTCAATTAACATTCTTACAACTTACTAGACATTACTTGCTGATGAAAAAGATAGTTGAAGACACAAACAAAGTTAAATGGAGACAAATATTAGATGGCATGCCATACTAAACTAATAAATAACAACAAATAAAAATGAAATATGAGAAGATGGATGAAGTGAGAAAAAGGGAGAAGGAAAAGAACTATCATAAGAAATGAACATGGAAAAAAAAAGGTCGACTTTTTTTATTTTCAAGAAGATTTTTTATGTCAATTCTTATTTGATCTAAAATAATAAGTTCAGGCAAACTTTTATTCATCATAGTAAATACTTCCTAAGTTAATTCAATAAACAATTAACACAAAAAGTTACAATTACTTGTAATGGGTGAATTACAATTGTCTTATATATAGTAGCGGTACTAATTATCATGGTCTTGGAATCCATAGTTAAATTAATATCAGCATCTTGTGATTTAAGAGTATTTAGAATAACTCGTAGAATTTATTCGCCATATCTTGTAAAAAATATATAGTAATTTGAAAAGCCTAAGGATCAAAGCTTTTCTTATAGTTATCATAAAAAAATAAAAATAAAAAATTATCCTATAAGTAGTGATTAATGTGATGAATAAGATGAATCAAAAGCCTGAATTGAAGAGAGGTCTACATCACTGGATAATCCAATTGATATTGAAAACGATATTAAGATTCCCAAATTGATTTTTTTTAGTGCCAAAAGCCTAACTGAAGACGGTCTTTATTGACGTAGCAAACGTCGAAATTTACTTTCACATCATATTACAGGGCATGAATTTGAATTTGAAAATATTATTACAAATACATTTGGACAAATTTTTGAATATTTTAAAACATAAAATTATTTTTTCATAAACTAAAATTAACTAATGCATAAGTTAATTTATGAAAGCTGTTTTATATGATTGATCTCATTTTTATTTTTTAAATTATGTATAACTAAACTGTAAATTACAAAAAAGGTCTTTTAACTTTTCTCTTCTAAAAGTATTTATAGAAAAAATATTCACATATTTCCATATCTAATCCATTAATAATCATTACGTATATATTGTATTAGCTTTATAAATATATAACATATAATATATATATATATATATGTGTATATATATATATATATATATATATATATATATATATATATATATATATATATATATATATGTGTG
>Ga0209489_103627_pt1 | contig 29753 bp, 9 predicted proteins | sample SiratrowhiteBW_FD_187527 | JGI IMG/M metagenome (GOLD analysis project Ga0209489, IMG submission 187527) | Root nodule microbial communities of legume samples collected from California, USA - Siratro white BW (SPAdes) (version 2) | ecosystem: Host-associated > Plants > Roots > Nodule | place: USA...
ATATATATATATATATATATATATATATATATATTAGAAAAACTAAAAAAAATACCTTTATATCTCATCTGAACCAATTTAAGACATATATACTCTCATGATCAAAATGAGATGGCAATCGTAATATATATATTTATAATTATTTTTCTGTAATTTTATTATTAACAACCTACATAGACATTATAAAAAAAAATCAAAATGGCAAAAAAGTAATGTAAAACAAACGTGTCTTTATAAATATGCGAAAACTTCATTAATAATGAAAGTTTATAGACACACTTATCTCTCATCCCTATTAGTTTTTACTTTACTTTCTTAATAAATGAAGAGTTAGATAAAAATAATGTGTTATCCTAAAAATCTAAACAAAATAAAATATTTCTAAAAAATAATTAATTATTAAAATAAATTTAATATTAAATTATATCCTATTTCAATAATATATAATGAACATTTTCTTATCTTTTATATATATATATATATATATTTCATATTTATATTTATACTTAATTTTGAAATTATAATATTTTGAATATCATAACTATCTTATCTATGTTTAATAAAAAAGAATAAGAAATAATATATGTAAAAATTTTATACGAGTAGAAAGAATTTTTTTTAGAATTAAAAAGAAAAGTGAAGATAATGAATGGCCTTAATTATAATGGCAACCCTTTATGACAAATAACAATATATTTTAGCTGTCTGCAAATTTTATTTAGTTATTTTGCTTAAAATACCATGGTTAATATGATTTATTGCCAAATTTAGGCATTAAAATTAAAATCTTACATAAACGATTACTAAATTGCAAATAAATGTGTTTGTTGTATATGAAAAGTGATTGGTCTAGTAATAATTACATAATAAAAAATGAAGTATATGACCTAATAAACTAAAAAACACATACACACACTTGTATCTGAGTTTAGATTAATTCTGTTCTGGGATAATAAGATGAAGACTCACATGAGCATTTTGATGTTGATACACATTGGATTCCATTAAAATCCTTGTTTAATGATGATTAATGTGTAGAATAAGAACTTATGGGAAGTGGTTTGATGAATTTTTCTTATGGCAACCTCACTAAACTGGTTCTTCCTTTCTATTATTTGCAACTTGACACTGTCTTTGCTTCTTGGCAATGTCTTCAACACTTGCTTCACCTTCTACTCCATGCTTTTTTGCTCTTTCGTTTTTCCTACTCCTTCTTCAACTTCCCTTTCATTCTTCCCCAACTCCCCTTCTTTCCACTATTGCTCTATTATTTCTTAACATATTCAAGGTAAGCTCATGCTATTCATCAAACACACTAGTCGAATCTAAAACAAAACACTGATTTGACACCTTCCTTACCTTTTATTAATTTCATAATGTCTTTTCCCCTATCACAAATAATTGTGTTCATGCTTGCAAGTGCTACTCATTAATACTTCTAGGAAACACAAGTCTAAATTATTATTTGGATAAAGATGTTTTCATATGACAACCGAAAATAATAATGATATATAAAATGAAGTTATTTAATAAAGAAATAACAAAATATTTATTATATTATTAATAAGCATAATATTTGCTTTACAAGACAAATATATTATGGTTATCCGAATGTTTTTCTTATAAACTTCCTTTTATACTAAATTAATCGATACGACAGAGGAAGAGAGTAAAATTTTTTATTTTAAACAGGTTTCTAAAATAAATTTATCGAATATCTTCTATTTATGTTTAAGTTTTTTAATCTAAAATTTAGTTTAAATTTAAATTTTGACTAGAATAAGTTAGTTTAAAGTTATGAAAATTAATTTTATCATGATAAGATTGTTTTGTCAGTATTAGTAGTGTAAATATTTATTTTCATATAACTCAAATTTATAACATTAAATATTTCAAAATATAAATATCTTTAGATTAACATTTCAATAAAAACTTTAAAGAAAGAAAAATATAAAGAAAAAAAATGAACTTAACCTTTTTATAAATTAAAATTAATTTGGGCATAATTTAATTCGTAGAAGCTTTCTTGTATAATTTCTTTAATTTTTAGTTTTAAATCATGCATAAGTTAATTTAATTAAAAAAATATTTGCAATAAATAATTTATACGGCGAAATAAAGATATTTTTAACCATTCAATAACTTTTTAAAAGATAAAAAAAATAAATTTAGACATGAAATAGAAAAGGACATATTAAAAAATAGTTAAAAAATCAAATATTCGAAATTGATGGTGTTTAACTTATAAAACGTATTCTCACCTTTAATACATTGTGTAAAGAGAGAATATCTCAATTTTATTTGAAGCACCTCAAGAGTTACATTTCAAATTATTATAAGTATCTGTTCTGCGTGTAGTCGTTAAAGATAATTAAAAAGTCGTGTATTTAATAGTAAAAGAACATTAAATTAATCAGTTGAAACTGAAAGCGGAAACATAAAAAAATCTGAACTAGTGGTGCGTCAAGTCAGATCCTTAGCATCAGCAGCGTTAAGGGTGACAAAGTGTGAATGAATTGAATTCAGTTTATTCATACTCATTTAGTTTTAGATAATAAATAATTATTAATAAAAATAATTACAATAATGAAATAGTTTATTATGTACATAATATAATATAATTTATATTTAATCTTTACACAAGCTAGTTAAAGAAGAGTGGGATAGATTAAGGAGGATGAATTCTGTTGTGTGGCGAGTTAAGGAAACCATAATTAACTTTTGAGGCACGAAAGCGAATCAGTTACATCGGAGGGTCACGAGAAAATACACCCTCCCAATTCCTTCTCCTTGGTTTGATGAACGGTTAAAGATGCGGGGCCCACAATGAGTACGAGAATAGCTTAAAACCTCAGCTGGCCCCACCACACTGCCACCCTGACCCAGATGCTCACTTTCTCTTCTTCCGCCCTTTAAATTCTCCTTCTCTTCTTTCTTCTCTTCCTCGTTCATTCTGTCTCTGCTTTCATTTGCTTGGTAATCTCATTCTTCATCTTTTTTTCACTTTTTTAGCATGCGGCATTCTTGGATATGTCATTTCTCGCAGTTTTCTCTTCTGTTCCATGTTATTGCTATCGATTAACTTTTTCGGTTTAATCATGGTTGAACAGTTCAGTTAACATGGGAAACATGTCAAATGTGGTCGTCTTCTGTTTCTGTGTCTGGACCCTCTTGCTTTCTCTGGCGGCATCTGCACCCAACGATGGCTTGCGCAGGATTGGACTGAAAAAGATCAAAATGGACAACGTTATGCGGTATAAGGAATTGCTGTCTTCTGCTAGAAAGCATGATCTTCAGAACATACTTTGCGGAGCAGCGAACGCAGATATTATTGCTTTGAAGAACTACTTGGATGCTCAGTACTATGGCGAAATCGCAATTGGTAGCCCTCCCCAGAAGTTCACTGTGATTTTTGACACCGGTAGCTCTAATCTGTGGGTACCGTCTTCTAAATGTTACCTTTCGGTGAGTTTGTTTTTCATAACCGTCACATGAATGCGTGTTGGTTCTTTTCTCCCTCTTTTATGGAAACTTGTTAATCCTGGTGTTTTGCATGTCGGTGCAGCTTGCATGTTACACGCATGCTAGGTACAAGTCTAGCCAATCCAATACCTACACGGCAAATGGTTTGTCTCCTTCTTTTTCTTCTGATTCTCAGGCTATACCTTTGTTTGTTCAGAATTTATGGAGGTTTTTAGTTCTTTAATACCACAATGCGTTGTGCATGTGTTTGATTAGCCTGTGAAGTTTCTGTCTGATTTGTTCTCAAGATTTATGTAATTTCAATAGAAACAAGTATGTACCCTTTCCAAACCATAAAAAAGCGGTTTTGGAGGGGTGGGGGTCTCAATACCGTGCTTCTATCATATAAAGGATCTAAATTTAGAGATTTTTACCGTCTAGCCTTTTCACCCAATGGAATTACACAAAGCATTACAATTTGTTAAAAATTATTGGCAATAGCGGTGTTTAGAAGTTCTTATTTTCTTGAATATATTTAATTTGGATTGCAGAATATAATTCATAACTTAGTTGAAGTCAAATATTTTTTTTTCTTATACTTTGGGTAACTTGACACATATATAAGTGATGCCAGGATGTTGTTCTTTTTCTAAACGAGGGTTTGCCATCCTGTTATGCAGGGACTTCTGCTGCAATTGAATACGGTAGTGGAGAAATCTCTGGTTTCTTTAGCAATGACAATGTCAGAGTTGGAGACGTAGTTGTAAGCAACCAGGTAATGCTGATTATCAATCCCTATTTTCTTTTTCCTTTTCCTTCACACCAACAGAGTATGATGTCCGTTGATTTGGCTTCTTTCATAATGTGTTGATTAATCATCAATTAATATATAGTACGATTTGATTTCATTAGGCATTTATTGAAGCAACTAGAGAACCTGGAGTTACATTTGTGGCAGCTAAGTTTGATGGTATACTAGGACTTGGATATCAAGAGATATCAGTAGGAAATGCTGTTCCAGTGTGGTATGTGTTCACATTTTAAGCTATCATTGCTGTTATTATTTTATTTTCGCTGTCATTATGAGGCATTTTCATGTCATAGGTACAATATGGTTGGGCAAGGTCTTATAAAGGAACCAGTATTTTCATTTTGGTTCAATCGTAACCCAGAAGAAGCGAATGGGGGTCAGATTGTTTTTGGTGGTGCTGATCCTGCTCACTACAGGGGCCAACATACTTATGTGCCAGTGACAAGAAAAGGATATTGGCAGGTCAGTATCAATATAATTTTTTTCATATAGTGTACTTGTACTTTGTGATGTATAATGCCCTTAAATAGTTGAAATGCCTGGGATTAACTATATACCGGTATTAATCGGTTATACATGGTTCTGTACCCAAACCTATCACTTACATTTTAGTTCATGCATAACATCAAGTTTTATTGGTTTGTAATCTTAATACTTTATTGTTTTTGTTTTTATATTTCTAACGGTATATCTCTTCATCTTGCACTTAAAGCTTGCTGCTCTCCCATACTCGAATTTCTAGCAAAGCAATAATGAGATTAATAACAGTATTCATGCAACATAGCTTATGCAACACCTGTTTTTGTTTTGTTTTCAATAGTTTTTCTTTGTTAACTTTTTTTTTCCTGAACAGTTTGACATGGGAGATGTGCTTATTGCTGGTAAACCCACTGGTACGTAGAAAACAAGTTAGCGGAAATAGCTATTTGTTTCTTCTATGGCATGATTTTGATAGCACTGCCATAAACGGTTAAGGGTTTTATTTCATTGGTACTGACTTTATCATACTGTCCTCCAGGATTCTGTGCTAGTGGCTGTTCTGCAATTGCTGACTCTGGAACTTCTTTGTTGGCTGGTCCAACGGTATGAATAAAAGCTTATAAATGCAGGCTGCTATTTAGATTTTCATTTCCATTTAGAGTTTCATGATTTTGTAATTTTTAAAGCATGTTTTTAAGTAATACAAATTAAGAAAATGTCTAACAAATGCTGACCAGATTGTTTATATGATCAAATACATGGCTTTGTCTCTAGACTGTAATTACTGAGATAAATCAAGCAATCGGAGCATCTGGAGTTGTAAGCAAAGAGTGCAAGTCTGTTGTCGAACAGTATGGACAAACAATCTTGCAATTGCTCTTAGCTGAAGTAAGTAGCATTTTTAATTCATCCTTGGCATATCTTGGTTGATGGGATTCTTACCTATCAGCGTGATCTGGTTATCTATTAGAATGAGTTTTCTTATGGTTTTCTCTTGATCCTACAGGCAAGTCCTAAAAAGATCTGCTCACAAATTGGATTGTGTTCCTTTGATGGGACTCGTGGTGTTAGGTAAGCCCCAAAGATAATAAACCATCTCATTAGCTCAGACTAATATATTTAATGTTCTCTGATTGACATTTTACTAAGGAGTTCCGATTTTTCCTTTAGCGTGGGCATTGAGAGTGTGGTGGATAAGAACAAAAGAGAATCATCTGGTGGCATTCGGGATGCTGCTTGTTCAACATGTGAGATGGCTGTTGTTTGGATGCAAAACCAGCTGAGGCAGAACCAGACAGAAGATCGGATAATAGACTATGTCAATGGGGTGAGTTGGTCTTAATTCTGCTATTTGAGTACTCACATCCTGCTTTTGATTCTAGCCTTAATGGTTAATGCCTTTTGGTGATGATATTGCAGCTTTGTGATAAGTTGCCCAACCCAATGGGACAATCATCCGTTGATTGTGGAAAACTCTCTTCAATGCCTATTGTTTCCTTCACTATTGGTGGAAAGGTTTTTGACCTTTCCCCAAACGAGGTATAGTTTCAGACCATATTAGTTACTGTTGCAAGGACATCATTGACTGTACTTAATGTTGTGTAAGAGTTTGTAACGAGAAAAAGGAATTGATTGTTGGAGGTAAAGAAGAATGAACTAGAAGATAAACTCAGTTTGTGAAGCTAAATTATGTTTTGCAAAGTCCTCAATTTGTAATAACAACTTGCAAGTCTATCATTGAACATTCACTGCTGAGATAATGGGATGAATCGTGAGGGTTTAAATCAAACAAACCTTATCCTTTAAAGCCCATTAGAAAAACCTTGTTTTCCTTAGTTTCCCTTAAATACGTGCAGTGACTAGTGAATATTGTTTCAATGGGGTGGGGGGACTAATCCAGAAAGGCCGAATGACCTTTTCACTTTTTTAGTTGAATAATATTTTCTATTTGTTACTTTATAAATTGGTTAAAATATAATTAGAATAAAATAGAAGGTTGAGCGGACTAAAACATAGAGAAGCAGAGTTTTCAACTGCTAAGATAGTGATAATTATACTTGATAGCGGTAGGCAATAGTACAATTTCTATGAATGAACGATTGCCATGTTTCATGTATTTTGTGTCCCTCATTCAGTTTTGTATTTGGTTTCTTCAGTATATACTGAAGGTGGGAGAAGGTCCTGAAGCCCAATGCATCAGTGGCTTCATAGCTCTGGATGTGCCTCCTCCTCGTGGCCCTCTATGGTAACTTAATTTGCTTGAGACTCACACTGTAGCTTTTTCCTTTTGATTGTGATGCATTTGATATGACTCTCACTTCATTACGCATGCACCATGTATGCAGGATCCTTGGAGATGTTTTCATGGGGCGCTATCACACCATCTTTGATTATGGTCAGCAGAGAGTCGGATTTGCTGAAGCAGCATAGAGAATGTTCTAGTGTCTCGCAGAATGGCAACAGCACTTTTCTAGTTTTCTTTTTCTCTGATTAAAAAAAGGAAATTACCTCGTTATATTGGATATTTGCAACCTCAGCTTATAGTTTGTATACATTTGCAATCAAAATTATGGTAGCATATATATACATATATATTAATATTCTCCCAGTCCCTCCCCAATGTATTGCAGACCTTAACATATGTATGTGGGGGTAGTGGGACTCTTAGGCTGTGGCCATGTAGGGACTCTATTGTGTATGCTTGCTTGTTGAATGGTATATATATATATACATATATATATATATATATATATATATATATATATATATATGTGACTTTTGTGTTTCTTATTTTAATTTCTCTAAGTTCTTTATGCTTTGTATCATATGTTCGATGCTTCAAAGTTCAAACTGCATGTAAATAGTACTACTATAAATAAAGAGAACAATGCATATAAAAAGATTAAAAGGGGAAGGTGTGTCAGATTTAGATGCTTCAAACTATGTTAAAAGTATGACTTTGGAAGTTATTATAGAATTACTATAATAAACTGTATAATACTATGTTACAAGTATTATACAGTAATAATGTCAATGTGTTTACAACTCAATCGGTACCATTCTCTAACAGCTAAGTGTGTAGTAATGATATAAAAGCTTTGAATTTTATTAGGCAAACGGTAAATCTGTTTAAAAAAGAACAGGGATCAACAAGGATTCTGATTTTTTTTTTTCTCTTTTTCGCAGTTGCATCAAGGAAGTGATTTCTATCAAAATTTGTTTTTTCTATTTTTATTATAAGTCTATTATAATTAATAATAGGTTGGATCTTAGTAAGCACTTTTTTATCCTTAACCTGATCTATGCAGGTCAAATAGGTTTGGCCTGTAATGGAACATCAATTGATAGCCGTTAATTTTGTAGTTGGTAGCATCTTTCTGATCAATATATGGTAAAACGAGGAACAAAATGAAAGATTACAATCAAAGATTTTATTTTTTTTAAAGGCATCTGTTATGCTAATAGTAGATTTTATATTGTCTTTATTTCCTCTCATTTGCCTTAAATCTGTATAAATTCACATTTTGATAAATAAAAAATACAGTCTTCTACGATTCAAATTTTGCTTCTCTTTCTTTCATGTTGCAGCTCTCTATATTTCCCAAATAACCAACAAAGATGGAACAGATTTTCGATAATGAAATCTCTCAACCTTTAACCTTGGAACTGGGTCATGAGTAGAGCTTATGGGTATGTTCATTTTTTGCATTTCTTTGTTTGGTAATTAAACACTTACCCACCCAAGGTTTCGGGATTTCTTCGTAATGGACGAAGAACCAAAGTATATTATTAAGAAACTCTGAATAGAGTGGCAGAAATAAAATTTTCGAATATCGGTAGTGGTTGGTTCTGTGTATGGGAAATGCAACACATAATTCTAGAAAAATCAGGCAGATATCTTGATAGTTACGACCATCCATTTGCCTCTATAAATCTCACAACAGCCCATAGTTTCCACATAAAGATGAACACCCTTAAAAGAGTCAGTTAATAAATTTTATAACATTTTTCCTTTTCTAATAAAGTATATTAATACGAAATAAAATTTAAGATGATAAACTTTAAATAAAACTCTATATCAGAGAAAAATAGTCTTGAGTTAAAAATTGAAAATAAATTTTAGAAGTGTGATAAAATGAGAACTATGAAAAATAAATTAAGACTTCAGATCTTATAATAATTTTTGCAATGGAGATGGCCTAACATCTCTAATAAAAGTTTTTATAAAAGAGTTTATTTTTTATCAATAAAAAACATTATTTTAATCTGGATTTCGTAAATTTAAATTCTTTAAAAGTATAATTTATATATATAAACAACGATGCTCGTGGGATATATATTAAAATAATATTCCTATTAATAAGAAAGTTATAAAAAAATTAATTGGAAATATTTAGTGAAAAGAAAAACAAGTCTTTTTGAATGAGGAGAGTTACCCTTAACAATAGGTACTATATATCCGGAGACAAGAAATATTATAGTTTCACTTGTGATTAGATCTAACTGTTGAGTAATTGTGGAGATTTGTTTCTAGATCAAATCTTATTAATTTTCTTTTATTTGTAGATGTTTTACATGTTAAAATTATTAATTTAATTTTTCAATCTTTTTACTTCAATATATTTTATTTGACAAGTGAGATATTAATAGAGACACATGTATGGTTGGATATATAATAATAATAATAATAATAATAATAATAATAATAATAATAATAATAATAATAATAATAAAATGAAGAAGGATACAATATGCAAATCTATTATAACTATTGTATGTAATAGAAAAAAAAAATAAAAGAAAGATTATATTAAGGTAAAAATCCATCCAAATCACTTTTTCATTTTAAAATTTCATCATGAAAGGTTGTCTTATTTAAACTCCATGATTCCAAATGGTGATTGATTATGGAATATGAGTTTTTGGTCATTTTCACTTTTCTTTGTTGAATTTTTATCAAGAAAAGAATTTTGTTTTTATTTGCTTGAAGGAAATATTCTTAATAGTATAAGAATGACTTGGCGATTGAAAAATAACTACGTAGAATCATTTTTTTATAGGAAAGTACTGGAGAGCAAGAAAGACATTAAAAATACCAAAATTTTCGTCTGTTAGAGTAGGTATGCTTTAGGAATGAATTCAAAATGGATATTTCAAGGTCAACTCCCAAACCAGTTGAAGAAAAGTTTAATTTGACAAGAGAATGTGATGACTAAATATTAGGTTCAAACTACCACAAAGGTTTAATATTATTGTTTGACCTGTTATTTTATTTAGAGTTGGATTTATTAGTATATTTATGGGAGACCCATGTGCATGTCATTTGCACTAAAAAGAATTTTAAAATATACATATTAAAGGAACTTTAACTGAGAAATTTTCTTATGCTAAAATAATGATCTCAAGCCTTTTGGATGCACATATTGTGATTGGACAAGAGATGCATAAACAAAGAAGAGTATGGTAAGGTGCACATTTCATCTTAATATGGTCTTACAAAAATAAATAATTGTACCATTTCGATGGCTAAATTAAAGTACATAGCAAGAACAAGTTGTGCAATTCAGCCAATATGTTCAAAAGTAATTTTAGAAGTAAAACATCAAAAGTAAGCTACAAAATATTTTTCGTCTACAAGTTCACTATTGTGTTATGAAAGGAGTATACAGTATTTCATAGACATTAGACATTCCAAGCACGTTGATATTCAATTTCTTAGGATTCAAGAGTTCGCAGAAGAAACGGAAGTGTATATTAAAGTATCGTTCTACTAAAAATCAAATTGCCAAATATTTTTTACTAAGCGGGTAAAAGCTGAACCATTTTCCGGGTTTGAAATGATTCAAACTCAATTCAGTGGGATAATATAAGAAAATTTAAATCAATTTGAGCTCATCAATTTGGTTGCACCACTTAAGATAAGCGGAATTCTTAACACTAAGAAAAAAAAATTCTAGTGATCCTAATTAGTTGCAAGTGGAAATTAAGTTGTGTATAGGATAATAAAATTATTATTTGATGCAGTGTCTATGTTATTATTAGTTATTTTGCTTCACAGGTAAGAATGACTCATACTGATATTTTATCATTATAAAATGTGTATAAAAGCTCCATGAAAATATTATTTGTGAGTAAAAAAATGTGTATGTTAAAACCCTTTCCTTGTTTTCTTCCATGGCATAATGTGCATGTAAGTGGGAAAATTTATTTTGAATGTTATAAGGTCTCTCGCTTATCATGAGACAACCCCCAATCATACTGCAACTTTATTTTCATCGATTTATTGAAATGTTTATAATTAGGTGATTTGCTATATAGCATATTGTAATATTGATTTGTTGTATTAAAGCACACCATATAATTATGTAACTTGCTATATTGTGGTTCTTATAAATAAAGTTCTCAGATAGCTCAGAGATTGTACAGAGATGAGCTCAGAGATTGCATTTCTTACAGGTTTGTTGGTGTCATTAAGGTAACAAACAACACGAACCCAATTGAAAACAACATCACATAAACAATAAGGACCAATTCTTTTATTCCCAGGAAGGAAGCTACCATTTGCAGCTTTTAAGTGAGTTCACTGAGTCGTATATTGAGGTGTTTAGAAGGTGAGGTGTGCATGAGTAAGAGTGTGAGGCAAGCATAGGGTCCGTTTGGGATGATAGAGAAATAATGAATAAAATTAATTTGGAAAGGTAAAGCAGATATAGTGGATTATGCAGAGTACAGCATGCAGCGTGATCCGATGCATGCATTGCATTGCAGAGAGGAATCAAAGCAAAGACTGGTATTAGCAATAAAAATGGTTGGCGGCATGTGATGTGATCATATGACACTCACTTTAATCATTGGTTTCCTTCAAATTGACTCTTCCTCTGATGCCCTCACATTACGCACGCAAAGTGTCAACGCCTACGCCTTCCCCTTTCAAAAACAATACCTTCCAACAACTCACAACACTTGCACTAATACTAACGCTCCAAAAAGTTTTATTTGTAGTTAACTACTACACCACAATGTGAATGTGAATGTGAAAGGACAGGCTGGTTCCTGCTTTTTTAAATTACTTGTGATTAGGCTTAGTGCAGCCAGGTAGTTGGCTTTGGCCTTTTCTTCTTTATCCACATTCCAACTGTCCAATATGCGCAAACCAACATCCTTGTCTTTCACCACTCCTTGCACTTTACACTCATCATCATAAATTAACTTCTCTCCCTCTTAGTGCGTTTTTGCCTTTAAATTGACTTTCACTGTTGCCATTTCTTTCATTTGCTTCGCCTACAATCCACCTAACTCACCAGATCAACCGCTACTTCGTTTAAAATAAAGCACCCTTTGACTTCAAAATTAATCCACAAGACGTATGTGATTTGATTATGCGAGAAGATTAATCGTCTACTTCTAGTCAATAATTGGCCTTCACCAAATTGTTTAGGCATACAGTTGGAGATTAAAGTCCAATATCTGCATAGGATTGTTTCTTGGCCTAATAGCTTGCCAATTTCGGTCCATTGAATTCAACAACTCACTATATCTATGAGACAATCTAATGGTTTCAGTTTCATACAGCATATTCTAGATGCTAATATCAATCCAAGAATTGAAGCATTGTTGGGTACAAGCCATCTATCTTTGACACCTGCAGCATAATTCTACCAGCGAGGCAACAAGGAACGTGGACATTGTTTAATATTTAATAGCTGACAGATAGACCTAAGAATATTAAGGAGACCAAAACAAGTGAGGGCCTTCACACAGATATTGAGGCGACGAAATCCAAAGCATCTTTTATCTTTTCTTGGTGGGTCCTCACAGATAACACAACATTTTTAACAATCTAAGGGAGCCATGGAAAATGTCACCACAGTGTTGTTCCACTCCATGCCGCTCCCCCTAAACCACCTCATGATTCACGAAGCACGCTCACTCACTAACAGCGCAATCTTTGGCTCTCACCCCTTCTCACGATAAAAACACGTGCCAGCATGTGCACCGGCTCCTTGAAACCTAGCTAGCTCATCCATTCATTCATTATTCATCTATTCATGCCTGTCTAAAGCCAAGTAACTCACAACCATAGTCTCATAGCGTGGCCGGCCACCAACAACAACAAAAGTTCCCACATCCCTTTGACACGTGGACCTCTCCCATCATAAGATCGTGAAAGGACAAGACGGCGGCCGTCCATTGGACACAAGCAAAAAAGTGTAATGCGAACAAAAATGAAAGCCTTTCCACATCATCATAACTTCTTTTCTTACCTCTGCATTAAGCCAACCACAACACACCAAACCCTTTACCTTAATCTTCCCACAAATATATATATAAATCTTCAATTCAGAAACTTATCTCCCAACCACATCCCACTCCAAACCACACTATAATACTATAATTAACATCATTCACTCCCTTCTCATCTTATACTCTCTCTCACAGCTATACTGTCAGAAGCTAAAGATTAAACTTTTCATGGACTGGACTAGAGGCCACATGCTCGGCCGTGGTTCCACCGCGGCCGTCTACATCGCTGAGTCCCGCCGATCCGGTAGAGTGTTTGCCGTCAAGTCGGCGGAGCTGCACCGTTCGGAATTCCTTAAAAGGGAGGAGATGATTCTTTCCACTCTAAATTGTCCTCATATTGTGGCCTACCAAGGTTTTGACACCACATTTGAGAACGGTGTTTACTGGTTCAACATGTTCATGGAATACGCGCCTCACGGGACGCTGGCGGAGCGCGGTGGTGGCATGGAAGAAGCGGTGGTGGGATCCTACACGCGCCAAATTCTGCAGGCGCTGCACTACCTCCACTCCAATGGGATAGTGCATTGCGACGTGAAGGGGCAGAATGTGCTGGTGACGGAGAAGGGGGTGAAAATTGCGGATTTGGGTTGTGCTCGAAGGGTGGGGGAGATGTCAGCGATCGCCGGAACGCCGGCGTTCATGTCGCCGGAGGTTGCGCGTGGGGAGCAGCAGGGGTTCCCTGCTGACGTGTGGGCTCTGGGGTGCACGGTGCTGGAGATGATCACCGGGAAGCCTCCGTGGCACGGCGGCGGTGACCCGGCGGCGGTACTTTACAGGATCGGGTTCTCCGATGAGTTGCCGGAGATTCCTAGCTGTGTGTCCGAGCAGGGGAGGGACTTTTTGGGAAAGTGTTTGAAGAGGGACCCGAATGAGAGATGGTCGGTGGAGGAGCTTCTTGGACACGGTTTTGTTAAGGAATGCACGGAATTGAAGTTGTTTTCGTTGGATTCAGACACTCCTACAGGTGTGTTGGAACGAGGATTTTGGGATTCCTTGGAGACAATTCAGCATGGAGCACGTGATTGCCCCTCTCCTAGAGACAGAATTCGTAGGTTGTTTTCGGATGAACCCCTTTGGGATAATGATGATGAGCAATGGGTCACCGTGAGGAGCAATGAGTCCCATGAAGGATTATCCCTTCACAAAACAGACACTACTTTTAATATGGTTAGTGATGAGGAAACCGGTTTGGTTACTTTTTGTGAACCTAAAATTGTAGTAACAACTGTTGTTGAATTGAGTAGATGGAATGCTATTACTTGTGATGATTGTTATCTTAGAGGCAGAAACTGTGATTGTCGCTGCAGAGAATCATTATTGTCAGTTTGTGTGTGTCTAGTGATTGTTCTCCATGGAAATTTTGATTCTCATGAGAAGGGAATTTTTATTTTTATCATGCATTGCTTTCTTTTTCTGCTCTCTCTGTCTCTCTTATTCAACTTTGGAAGAACACTTTTCATTTTCATCAGTATAATATAATGCGGGATAATGTGTGCGCCTCATAATTAATATATATAAACACACTATTATCTTAATCTCATCCGTAACTAATAATAGCCTGCGCCTGGTTTGGTGATAATTTTTTAAATATTATTAATTTGGTCTTTTCATTAAAAACGCAATAGGGATTTCCTTAAAATTTTCGGTTGTTAAACGACGAGCATTTTTGTAGAATTAATTGGCACAAGAAGAAGGGTTGTTATCCGTAATTCATTCCAAATAATGGTACTTGATTGATAGTCACACACTCCTCCTGATGGTGACAGCAAGTTATTCTACCCTATCCTAACTTATTCTGGCTATGAATTTCAAAAGCAGCGAGCTAGGATCTTATTTTTGTGCTGTTAATTCTATTATTGCATGCATCAGCATTTATGTTTGCGACTTTTAGTGGCCACAACTTTTACCGCCAAAAGAAAAATATGGTCGTTGTCTTTTCTAAAATAAAATGAAACCGTCATATATGCAGCACCTATGTTGTCTAATTACAAAGTTCTTAATGACAATTTTTTGTAATTTTACAGCAAAAATAAGCTTCTTTTGTTTGTTATCAACTTGTTTTGTTTTCCTTACGTATGCAAGAGATTGGCTCTAGTTTATCTTGGTATTCATCAACTAATAATTAAGAAAGATGCCATTCATGACTTTTATCTTATGTTTAGATAGGAAATTTTATACCTTTCAAAGTGTTTAAATATACTAAATTTGAATCGATCTCATTTCAATTTATTTCTCTTTTACATTAGATGACACAATTCAAATATAATGAGTTTGATTTTTTTTATTTAACTAAAGTATTTCAATTATTATAAAAAAAATAGTATTACAAACATTGGTAATTAAGAAATAACAGTGGTTAAAAAAAATAAAAAAAGTTTCAAAACACATTGTGTTTCGTGATGTGTGTATAATTAATGTTATACTTGTTTCGATGTGAATTTGAAAGACAACATGGATCATTGACATTGATACAAACACACATTAATCGTATAAATGTTAAAGCAATATGCCTACCTATGCTTTCAAAAAGTTAGAAGATCTCCCCTTTATCCAACATAGCAAAAGTCATCAATCTGAGGCATCTTCCTTTACTTTTGTGTGCCTAAACGAGCTGGCTATCTATATAAAAAATTCCTTATTTTAAATTTATTTTATGTGTGTAAGTGTTTTATCACATTTAATCAATTTCAATAATTTCATTTCATTCTTTAAATGAGCCAAATTTTATCAACACTGAAGAGGACAAGATGCCAAATGTCCCATGAATGGTTGAGTACTCTCCTTTCTCAGATTCTTAGAACTGCATCAACTGTTCTCGGGACTCTTATATTAATCATTATTTCTAGACTTGGCCCATTTTAGTTATTCACTTTTTTGAATAATTAACCACATTTTTTTTTTCCAAGTGAAAGCAATACCCACTCCATTAGTGGCTTAGAAGAAGAAAAGTATACTTTATACAAAAAAAAAAAAAATGTAGCTAAATCGTCAATTTAAATAAATTCCTCAACATTCACATATCAAAGAAAATGATTTAAAGAACACAAGTTAAAAGTTAGCTTATGAATATTATCTTTTTCAAAAATTATCTCATCTAACATTTTATATGTACCAATAAACCTAGAAGAGCTCCACATTTTTGTCTCAGAAAATCTTGATAATGACAGTTACAATTAAAAAGTTCTCGTAGGTTAAAAGCCAATCCCAATAAGACAAACGTCATGATATGCCGCAGCAGCTTCAATAAGCCCGTATTCTTTTCCATTTGTATGAATACAGATTTCTCTCTGGACCAAAATAGGATAAACGATTAACAAAATTAAGTACTAAGAGATAACTTTAATACCATCAAACACTATTCGTGGGCACATTTCCTTCAGTTTGTCGAATCTTGAATAGTGAAACAGAAGATGCAAAATTTACAAATGTGCAGAGAAAACAGATCAGCACTATATTTTCTGTCATCACTCAAATAATTCACAATTTGTCAGGACAAAATTGATCCAAGTTCAACTAAAAGTGAAAATCGTATTCCTTGAGGAACAAACATGCAAGGATTGACAAGCTGTTATGAACAAACGGCAAGGGAATTCCTGAAGAGTATACAAGAAGAAGCCATTCCTACCAGCAATGTTACTTACATATTCTTCTTAGAACCAGAACGTGACATTTTCCTGTCCAAGGACTGTAGTTGGTTCCGGAGGTTCTGGTTTTCCTCAAGTAAGCGATCATACTCAAGAAGGAACCCCTCAGATTGTTTTCTTAGAGCAGATACACTGGCTTCTGCAACATCTGCATCTTTAGTTTTTGTCTGTAGTTCAGATTCTAGGCGCCTAAGTTCAGCTCTCAATCTAGCTCTTTCTTCCTCCACGGCCTTCATTTCTTCTGAAAAGGTATTTTTCCCATCTTCAGACCCTCTGGTTTGCTTCTTGATAGCTTCCATGCCCTTTCTTCTAATCCGCAGTTCTCTTATGTAATGATGTAGTCTGTCTATCATAAGCGCAAGAAAAAGGAGACCACCTGCAAATAATTGACCAAAGATGAATGGTGCCCAGCTGCCATAGAGCAGGTTTAATATTTGTAAAACATTAAAGAGAAAATAGGTCCAGAAAATCAGAACAGTATCATTTGGTTGGATTGGAGCTGCATTTTCACTCTAGGCATGATGTTTTTAACATGTGACCAAGTGTTATGATAAATCAATGGCATAAAACTTCCTGGGAAGACAGCATAAAACTTCTTGAACAGGAGTAGCTCGTTTCTGAAAATATTGTCTAATCAAAGAGCATATTGTAAGAAAAGTTGGCTATAAAAGAGGATTACAGGGAGCCAGAAAAACACTATAGAAGAAACCACTAGGGTTGAGCACTGTGAACTAGCAGGATGGCTGAGCTTCATTTACATCCATGCGGCCAAATTGGATCCCCTTTTCACACATTCATGCAGTCAGTGAATTGGACTGTCTGATGAAATCAGACGGCTCATATCTCGAATTAGTATCTTAAGTCTGATTTACCTAGATGGATTGAGTCATTTGATATTCATCCGATGATTCCGATTCATTGACTGTGATAGCTTGAAAAATCTGGAATCAGCCCCTTCTCTTTTCCCTTTTTTCAGGAGGAAAATGTTGATCCAACTGAGCACAGTGCAAGTGAAAACAATTTGTTCCTTGTCGACAAAAGAAAATGAAGGAACAAAAAGTAATTTCTCCATGGATCTGACTCCAATGCCTCAGAAAAGGAGTCAACAAAACAAAGATTCGTTTGTTAACATTTCCCAGACAATCAGACCATAAAAGCTCACATTCATAATCCACAACAATCCTCAACAACAAATTTAACACCATAGACAACGACACAACTAAATGCTTTCTGGTTGTGAGAGAAAAAAACCCTAACACTGAAAACCATACACATCTGATTCCTATTTTAAAATCCCCACCTCATCCTTTTCTCTAAGTCACATTGCTCAAGTTGAACCGATAGGGAAGAAAGAAAATCAACCAGTAGCATATAAATAGAAACCTAGACATTCCAAGAAGGACCCAACAAAGCAAATTACAAACCTAATGCAGGGAACAAATGGATTTAATAATCCATGCGAGTAATTACACCCAAAGGAATCAGATATCAGGAATTCAGAAAACAGATCAAATGATAGCAAAATAAGAAAAGGGAACACAATTACCCATGAGTGTTGCTTCAAGGAGGTGCTTGGCCATGAGAACCTGATCGGTGGGATTAATGGCACCACCGTCCTCGATCTCGCGCTGCTGAATTTTGACCATGCTGTACACACTAGACAAGAGCACCACGAGAACGGTCCCTGCAACGGTCTTCACCATCAAGGGTCCACGACCCCGCTTCAACCGATCCAACCCCATTATCATCAGCTTCCTCAACGGGGTCTTGAACAGCAGCAGCGCTATCATCGCCGCCTCCGAAAATATCAACGTGAACAGAAGCTGAATCATCTTCCTAATTCAGATCCTTCCCTTCACCCGCAAAATTCAAAATGGGATCAGAGAAAAATAACAAATTTAAGGGCCCCGTGAGAGGTTGTGCGTCACTGTCATCACTCTTAAATCACTGCGGATTGGAGAATCACAAAAATTAAAAAAGACAGAAAAAAAAAGTGTGACAGACAGAGAGAAGAGAAGTGAGACCCTTTCAAAAGCAGAACGACAATTGAATTTCAAGGCAAGGACAAAATTTTGGGTCCTTAAAAAACATTTTCATTTCTCAATCAGTCCTCGTACTTTCCCTTTTTTAAGGTTTTCAATTTTTCTGATTTTGCTTCACTTGCATGGTATTATCATATATTTACATGTTCAGGTCCATTCGTGCACAGAGTGAGTTTTTTCACAACACCCAATAAATTTAATTATTTTTTTTACGCCCGCAATAGTTTGCATTACAAATTAAGTGACTTTCTATTACCTTTGTTGTATTCAGTCTGAGCTTATGAATTACTCTTGTTCCCCCTTGCTTTTAATTTTTGTTATGTTGGATGAAGAGTAACGTACACAAAAACGAAATGAGAACTGGAATCCAAGCATGTAACTTCTAAGAGTTTTTACTTTGCTTATGCAGTTAGAGAAATAATACATGATTTTTCTCATTTGTAAAGAAAAGTAGAAAAGTGGCATGACCATAATTTGACAAGATTCCACTTCAGTTGGGACAGTTACACTCACATAACTGTTAACAAATCATAGGCATATATGAATGTGAAGGGAGAGACAGACACAGACACCTAAACTAAAGGTGAGGTACTATTCGTTAATAATGTTTTGTATATGTGGTACTTGCATAATGTGCATGGAATCATCAATGGAGGGTTCTTAATAAATCAATATAAGAACACGTTGTATTCCAATTATATGAACTAGTCCTATCTTATGACCTCACTGCCACGCAGTATTCAATTAGTAATGAACATTAGGAAAAAAAAAAAAAAAGTCGATTCCCAGAAATATTATACTTCAATCTAATGAGAGTAGATTTCGACTTAATGAAATTAAATTCAGTTCTATCAGGTTAGATTGTTTTTTTTTATTTAACCATGATTCAGTCTAATTATAATTAGATTAGATCACGGAATTGAGTAATTTTAAAAATTATTTATTGAAAAATTTCAAAATACATATTTTCAATATTTAACAGTAATAGTAATACATAATAATGCCATATAAATAATATTTTTTACTATATTTTGATTACCTTTTTACCCAACTTAATTAAATTTAATTGAGTTAAGTGAGATTAGGTTTACTTTCTTTTACAGTCCAACCTAATTATAATTGAATTGAGTTCTTGGATTGAATATTTTAAAAAAATTATTTATTAAGAAAAAATAACTCAAAACAAAATACTTTTAATATTTTTTAGTGATCAATAAATTTATGTTTAAAATTCATTAATATGTTATTTAACCTAACTTTAATTGGGTGCATTAAATAAAGCCTTAAAAAGTTCAATAACTCAACTCATAAAAAATGTAGCTAAGTTGTTAAATTAAAGTACTTAGCGGATTACATATAGTACACTTACATCCTAACAACTTAATTGGAGTTCAGTCCATTAGATATTCGACTTCTTATATGTTTTGAAGGAAAGAAAAAAAAAAAAACTAATTATATTACTATTTTAGACATTTCAACCTAAGCTACTTTCTTTTATTTTACACGTTAGTAATACCTAATTCAGTTTTGGTAGTATTCGTGTTTTCTTGTAAAAAACTTGTTTTCACGAAATAATACAATTAAAAAGTTTTTTTTTTTTATTCCATGTAGCTCTATATTGGTGGTGGTGTTTGGTACCACTGCTACATGCTAGCAAAGGTAATGACATCAGACTCAACACTTCAAAGCCTGAATTTGTGGCACTCACCGGAGGCGAAGGCAAAGGTTTAAGTCCAGCCATTTACAAAACGGTTTCTTGAAGTAGTTGCAGTGTGTTAATTACCCTTTTTCCGCAAATCTCTCTAATCAGGGTTCTTAGTGTTGTCGCTTTTGTTGATCCTTATTGCCCCAATGTTCGTAAGCGAATTAGGAGAATTAATTAGTCTATTGATTGCGTTGTTGGTTGAGAGTTAGGCTGGCCAAAATTTTTCAATTTGATATTAGGTTCAAATAGTCTAGTTTACCTAGGAGCATTTCCATTTTTTTTATTTAAAATAAGGACGTGTGTATACACATTTTCATTCCATACCCAAATTAAAAAAAAATCTAGTGATATTTATATACATACTTACACTCATTAATTTACATATTCTGTGTCAACTATGAAGATAAATTCACATAATTATGGTATTTCACCCATTTACATATTAAAATAAGAATTAAATCAGGTATTTATTTCAATATTTCAAAAGTATTATTTTTACCATTGTACTTTGTTCTATTAGCTTGAAGAGTTTTCCAGAACCAGAACCACTCTGAATGAACAAATGTAACCATTCTAATTTAATATCATTATTGAAGTTGTACAATACGATAACATCCAGAGTAGGATTATCAAAACGTGTGAATTTCCAAGCTGTCGAAATGGGAAGCATAATGTTAATACACATTCTTCTTTGTCATGATGCTCATTGGATAGGGTGCCAAATATACACCAAATAAAGAGAAATATAGATTCAAAAGAAAAGGGAAGCAGTCTGCATTCGTTCACGTGGTTGTTGTTGGTTTTAATTCATATTTATTTCGCACTTGTTTCCAGTACTCTGAGGCAATGCAAAATCCAATGCAAATGATTAACTCAAAAACTGATTAGCTGTGGATCTAAGCTAACAACTGGCTAGTGAATCATAGTAATAATTCTTGCTACAAACTATTCACAAGCACTCTCTAGTTATGAAAATATTTACAAAAGAAGCTTGACAATTACAACTAACAACAAACTTGGTAATAATACTAGAAAAGCTTGCTAGCAAACTCTTCAAAATCCTTCTCCTCATGTGATGATGAAACTGCAGCAGCAAATTGCCTAAGTTCTGAGAGACTCCTACCTAGCTGTAAAGCTACTTTGATTTCGAACAACTCCCCGTTTTCTCTTTTATGAGGATCTTCTTCAGTAATATTTAGTTCAATGCTCTCTTCCATGAGCTTAAAGAAACCACAATTTACCCTATACATCTCAAACACCATCCCTACTTGGCCCCCATGCTCCAATGTGTTCACAACACTCGCCAAAGCTCCTCCAATAACCCCAAGCATCACGGGCCAAGACGAACTCACAGAACCCAAAAAGCACGAACCCAACGCTGCAAGGCCAGATAGTACTGGACCAGAAACTGCCAATGCCTTGTTCAAGTTCAAAACTTCTTTACCCAACCTCAAGTACTCAGCCATGTCCTTCTTTCTCAAAATCATCACAATCTTTCTCATTTCATCCTCCAACCTTGCATCCCATCCATTCTTTCCTTTCAGTTTCCCACCCAACTCTTCTTTTCTTGGACTCCTTTGCTTCTGTCTAGGCCACCACACTGCTGGCTCCACAGTTCGAGGGAGTTTTTCAAGCATAGAGCCCAGTAGAGGAAGAGGGAAGGCCCCGTCCAATGCAAACACTTTCTCCATGGCTTCATCAACATCATTCTCACTAGGATTCCCTAGAGAAAGCCTTGTTCTCAGTTCTCCATGAAGCTGCTTGAACAGCCTAGCAGCATTTCTCTGCTCCTCTGCAAGCTGTGATGGCTGAATTTTGTTCATCACCAAGATTAACCCTGTGGCTGCCATGTAAAGAATTGTGGAGGACACCTTCAAGGCCATAAGAGGTGCTCCCCTTGGACTAACAGCTGCTAGGCCAACCATAGCTGAAGCAGAAAGAGTGATCATATTAACAGATGTCATCAGAAGGCGGTTCCAGTTGTCACGCTGTGCTGCAATATTCTTGTGCATCTCCATTCTATCTGCTACCACCTCCATAATCAGATGAAGCTTGACCACCTCCATGGAATTTGGTGTGCTTGTTCCAGATGTTGTAGAACCGTTAGTGTTGATTTTGGAGTAGTAAGGACTCTCTTTTGCAGGAGTTGTGTTGGTGGTTGAAATGTATTTATTTAGATAATCCAATTCTGCCACCAAACTTCTGTTAGGAAGCCTTGCAGTGGAGATCTTGGTGACCTTGATCTTCGGCATTTTAATTGAGACAGCTATTCTTCTTGTACTGAAATATGGGAAAGAAGAACATTTGCTTGAAAGCATAGTGGTTTCCATGTGCTATTACCACCAGTGTGTCAATGTTCAGTATTTTTGCTGCTTATGAGGGCCTTAACTGGTAATTATTAGGGTGTATGTGATTGAAGAGATGTTTGGGATTGAATGGTGCCACTTTCTCTTATAGCACATGCATAAGCAGGTGGAATGTAATTGAGAAGTTACACAACATGGTTGAACATGTTCTCAGCATTGAAATCTATTTGTCCTTTCATTTTGACTTTCAACAGAAATAACGAGTAAACCCTGCAAGGCTGTAATACCAACAAAAAGGAAATTGTCAAATAAAATAAGCCATGCCCTGAAGAAGAGTTTTGCTAATGACCCAGCAAAAAAATAAAAAATGAACGTGTTGTTCTATGTTTTAACTTGCTTTTTTGGCAACCAACAACTATCATATGATAATAATATCTGCTATAATAAAACATACATAAACCTCCAAAATAAACTAAAACACATGGTTATGGTTAATATTTTAGTGTATTCCCATGCATTTATTTAATCAGAAACATTTTGGCCGAGTTTAAGAAGTATATAACTCAAAGTCCATTTTTTTTTTCACATTTATTGCATTCTTTCACGTGGGTTGAGTAAAACCGATTTTCCATAATTGATGACTGTAGGGTGCCGCGGTTGTTCACAAGAAATTATCACTTTGAAATTAATGCCTATATTTGTCAAGTATAACTCAACGGGGTCAGAGGTTTCTTTTTCTGACCAGTTCCTCACAAAACTCGTCATTGTAACTTTTTTAACTTCAGTAAAATAAGGAAATATTTCTCCACACATCGTTCACGTTTTTCAAATTGAATACCTCATTTTTCAAGGAAGTATTTTACCAGCTATATTTGTTATAATTTCATATATTGCCAACATATAAACATATTTACTATATACTAACGTAACAATTTATTTTTAAGAATAAAATCATTAAAAATGTATAGCGTGATTTACAGTCAAATTTTGGTTGTTATATTGAAATTCACATGTTGAAAATGCTAAATCAATTGGAATTATTTCGCATCAATTAAATTTTGATGACAACGAATATGAAAGGAGGATAGTGTATTTAATCTAATCATATCACAACATGTCATATTCTTTCTATTTTCTAAATTTTCTTGTGGAAACAGTTTTCTGCTGAAAAATTGATAGGGGAAGTGTATATATATTAATACTCATATCGTGTCATAGTCTTTCTAAATTGTTTTGTTGAAATGATCATGTAAAAATATTATAAGTGTATTAGTATACTAACTCAACTTTGAAATTTATAATAAGGCAAGAAGTCAATGACCCCTTAGTTTTGGTATATGCACTTGCTAACATCCATGAAAAGGCGGTGTGGAGTTGTCTCAGCAAATTAGAAACCTAACCTAACACGAAGAGTTAGTTGTCTCAACTTCCACGTGACTTGAAATAGAACACGTGCCACGCATCTTCCTCTTACGATTCAACAAACATAGATTTTGACGAATGGCAATCCCAGTAGATTGGGAATTTTGACTCTGCCATGCTTCAATCCCTTCATTGATGCCCTTTCTCATAAATACCTTCCATATCTATTTATAGTATCAATTGTTTATTTATCCATTCTCAAGATTTTCGGAACACAATATGATCAATGAAGTGATGTGAAAGGAACGAAACCAAAAAATAGAAAACATCTTTGATTACTCCGCTCCATTTACGAAATTAGTTAAAAGCAATATTTATTATTCATTTTCTTGATTTTCATATTACTATTATTATTTATTATTATTTTTTATTAATTTAAACATCAGATAATATTCTACGATTAGATTTTTATTTGATATGCAAACATTATTACCAAAGTTTATTCTTAAGGAATTCACAACTCGATAACGAAATTTTTTTCATTTTCATAGCTTACTTTGCCGCTTTCCACAAACTATCATCGATGAAATTAATTCCCTATAAAATGAATCAAGATTTTTCCAAAAAAATATTACCATTGACAAAGTTGCCTAGAACAATTAGCTTCTTAGCTATTGTTTTGTCTCCAAAATTCTTGACAGTTACAGATGAGGATAAAGTGTGTTGAATTGCATATATGTTAAACCACTAATTAAAGTGTTTTGAAGTTAATTTCTCCAATATGTATCTATATTAAAGAACTAATTCTGAATGTAAAATAATTCTAAATTGTACAACTTTAAATAAATTTTACATTGAATAAAACATTTATATACCAATTTTTATTACTAATATGCTTTTGTAATGAAAACGTTCAAACATAAATTACATAACTTTAAACTCAAATTTTAACCATAATCAGTTTAATCGAAAATCAATTCAATCAAACTCGTCCAAACACATCAACATTCAAAAACTTCTAAACTAAAAAGTCTTTCCAACATATTAACTTAAACTGAAGATCTTCGTTTGATTTGTTTAAACTGATGGAGACTAACAGTCTCCTAGCAAGCATATACTGAAAAGACTGTAATCAGTACTCTTTTCTGCTTCAGGCTTTAGTCAATGCCAGAGATCGTGCTCGAAGATTTAAGAATATTGACCTAAAATAAAATACACACAATCAATGATCTCAATTTAGATGCTGTTGTAGCAAAGGGAAATGGGAATGATCATTAACAAGTCAAGGAAATCATAGGAAAGGAAAACAAAAAAAAACACGGACCAGAAAAATGCTGCTACGCTGTGGAAAACAACACGGAAATGAAGAGGTAAGAATTTGTGATTTATCCACCCCACAATTGGCGAGATCTGCGGTTGAATTCAAGGTAGTTATAAAGTCAAAAACAAATACAAAAGATTTGACCTTCCATTAAATTCTGTCATTTTCTACACTTGAAATAGAAATATTACCGTCCATGCAGTGTACTGCACTGATGGATAATCCTTCCTAACTTTAGCTTTCACATTCACCCAAGGTTGGCCTGAAATCCACATAAGCACACAATTCACCAACCAAGTATGCCATTCATTTTACACATCATTTTTAGGATAGTCTCGTTTAACTACCGAGTATGCCACTCATTATTCACATCATTTTTAGATGGTCTCATTTTTTTTTTTAAATAAACTAATAGTTGACCAGGAAAGTCAGAGTAGGACATCCTATTTTTGCCACTGATGAGAATAATTCTTTTTGTCTGCTTTCCACCTGTATCTTACTTGGAGTATTCAATGTTTCTTCAATGTGAATAAAGAAGTTAGATATTGAAAAATGACTAACCTTCAACAACCAATCCGTAGTAAATCATGAAAAGCAAATTGTTCCAAGGAGAAGATGTACACTGTTCAATCAGAACCTGAAAAGAAAAAGATCAATGCAAGAAGGATTAATTACAAAAGGATAAGTTATATGTATAAACTTTTCTATCATTTGTGTAGAGAAAGGTGGTATAAAAAAAACCCATCCATTTAATTAGAAATGAATTCTTGAAGAAATATGATCAGAAAACACATTTAAGATTCAATTCATTTATAGCATTTTAAGTCAGCAGACATTTAATGCTGCAAAAACTGTAAGAAAAGCAGACTGATGACAGGGTACCAACTGCAATGCCTGAATTCAGGTCGTCATAGATATAGTTAGAACTTAGAACAGAAGGGTCTGCAGTTTTACCTTCTTGGCCACAGTTTTTGTATCTCTCTTTCCTTTGAAAATTTTGTCCAGTATTAAATGAAAAAAGTGTCCAAAGGGTCCAAGATAACCGGCTCCAAAAAGCTGCATGCAATAAATGATTTATATTCCAATGCTTAAATATAAGTGTATAACTAGAAAAGGCGCAAGTCATTCATAACTGTAGTAGTAGTAGTGGTTAAATTAAAACAAAGGTTACTGGATTTGCTGCTATTTCATCTATCATTTGGGCATGGCATAGTTCATCAAGATGAGCAGTAACATGTTAATAATTACTGAAAGACTCGTTTAATAAGTAAATATTGTTCCATACTGTTATCTTGGTAGACGGAATCGCTGCATTACCATAAGTGAATGTTTGAATTTTAAGTTTCTCACATATTTTAGTGAAGGAAATAAATGTGTGGACAGTTTAGCGAGCTTGGGGTGGATATGAAGTAGGATTTTCATTGGTTTGATAGTTTGCCTTCTTATATTACACAAGATTTTTCAGAAATAGGTTTGAATTATGAGGTGCCAACCTAATTGGGATGATGTCATATTCTTGTAATGATGCTATCATGAGTGATATCTTTCACAGCAAAAAAATAATTGCAGCATTTTTAAAAACAGCTTTAGTTAACAGAATTCCAATTTTCTATCACACCAACCCCCAAAAGTCCATCCGAAATAGTTCGGCACCTTATCTTCCACGTAAATATTAGAAGAACAAAATACACTCTTTGAGATGCTTAAATTACATACTCTTCCCTTTTTATTTAAAAAACTACACTCCCCTTTCCACAGATATCAAGGTGCACACACTTTATAGTTTGTCTTAGACTTGTTAATATCTTTGTTTCCTCTGATATGAAAATTGTGCGATTTTAGTTCTCGACATTTTAATTGTGCCCATTGAGCCCTTTCGGTATCCCCAATGTGCAATTTTAATCTTTGAGTTCCAATTGTGTCAATTAGATCTCCTATATATCGCAATTGTTCGCTGATTGGAATCAGGTGATGTGATAATGACTTGTCATATGTTTAAGAATAAAACCACACAATTGCAATAGTTGGGGGCAAAAATATGCAATTAAGTCTTTATTCCAATGTAAATGAGACTGCTAACTATGCAGAAACCTTGTAAGACTGTGTTCTTTCCTTTTCAACTTTAAGATCACTTACAAGTTACAGCTAATTTGAACCACCGATTGCATTCAATTAGAAGACTTAACAGATGCAATGATATTTTGAACACTTGTCAAGTCAACACTGAAATTTGGCTCAGAATCTTCATTTTATCCTTTTTAAAGTCCCAAATTTTTATGCAAACCCAATTGCTAATAGTACCAACAGCCATAAAAAAAAAAAAAAAAAAAAAAAAAAAAAAAAAAAAAAAAAAAAAAAAAAAAAAAAAAAAAAAAAAAAAAAACAAATTAACCCCAAAATATAGCACATATTAATCTTTCAAGGGAGGGAAATTTAAGCATCATCACTCAAGTCGACTGCAATTTACTCATATCAGAAAACCAGGCTATGATACTACCTAGGATTGGATACAACAAGATTAAACTAAATACAAAAGGAAAAGGAACTCACCACTTTGAGAAGAAGACGTTTCAATTGAAGTTTCTGTATCCCAGAAAGTTTCTGAGACACAATATCGCTGATTGCTGATACTACACCTGCAGTGATTACCTAATTTGACCCCCAATGAAGCAGTCAACGAAAATGGATGCAAAACACAAAATATGGAAAATTGAAAGTGAGATTGATGCAAAGGAAGAAGAAGTACCTTGGTTCTCAAAGGGTGTTCCTGAAGCTGTTTGACGTAATTGTTGAGTCCCTTCTTTGCCAAAGAACCCATCTTGCTCCCACCGTTTGACTGAATAGCAGGTGACTGCGTCTTCCCAAAATATCTTGGAGACAGGACATTAACCCCACGTTTTTGTTTCTTGTTTCACTTTTTTTTTTTTTTTTTTTTTTTTTTTTTTTTTTTTTTTTTACAGTTCTAATGTCACATCCCGGGTAACGCATGGCTGTTTATTAATTATTATGAAATAAAAACTAGTAATAACACATACATAAAGTATAAGCAAACTTACTTACAAAATTAATAATTTAATTGTTTATCTTAATGTTTTATATTTTTATCATGAACAAATATTCAACATATCTTGGGAGACTTTTTTTTATTTAACTTTTTCACATGAAATTAAAAATTCTATTTTGTTTTTCTATTATCGATCTAAAATCTATATGTTAATTTTAAAATCTAAAATCTTTATTTCGACCATTTTTGTTTTACAGAAAATATTTCTATCATATTATCATTTAAAAAAATGTTAATTTCTATGAACAAAAATTGTTTATCTTATTTCATATTTGAATTAATAGGGTTTCAAAACTAAGATTATTATGCATTATGTTATCTTTTTTAAGTATTTAAAAAATTTTATACTAATATATCATTGTAATCCCCTGATTTTTAGCCAATTTACTGTTTTTTTTAATTATTTTAGGTATTTAAATTTAAAAAAAAAACTATTTTGATCCTTTTTTCGTGGTATTGAAACTAAAGTAGCTAATGTTTTATATTTTGATCAAACTGTAACAAATACAAAATCAATTTAAAAATAACGGTAGTTTTAATCATCATAATCTGTTTTATTGAATTTCAAATTTATAAATCTTTATTCTTTGGAGTGGTAATTATTGATGTCATACGAAAAAGTGATTGGAGAAAAAAATTGAAAAGAGAAAGAAAAGAAGAAAGGAAGAAAATAAATAAATTTCTTATTGTCATCGTTCCGTTCCCACTCACGCAGTTAGTTGCTTATATACTTAATCTTAAAAAATATCCATTTCCTTCATTTTCAAACTCATTTCTAGCTGTCTTACCTCACACATGGAGGTGAAGGTGGAAGAATGAGAACAAACAAAAATGTGTGAATGGATTTGCAAAATTGCAGTGATTTGTAACTGTCAATATATTTAAATTAATGATTTTAGCAATATAATTTATTTTTGAGTGTCTACATTTTTTTTAAATATATGATATTAGTTGGGAGTTCATGTTTAAATGATTATCATAACATAATTATAAGCGGTGGTGGTATACATTCAAAGCAAGTTATAGATACTTAGAGACGTGAATATCTATATTTGAAAATAATAATAATAATAATAATAATTACATAAATGAATATTGAACAGGTAATTTACGAAGTTTTATCGAAAGATTGAATGATTTCTAAAGTGTACAAAAGATGGTATATATATATATATATATATATATATATATATATATATATATATATAAAATAAAAAAATTAAAAAAATATATTTTATATATATATATATAT
>Ga0209489_103629_pt1 | contig 29749 bp, 24 predicted proteins | sample SiratrowhiteBW_FD_187527 | JGI IMG/M metagenome (GOLD analysis project Ga0209489, IMG submission 187527) | Root nodule microbial communities of legume samples collected from California, USA - Siratro white BW (SPAdes) (version 2) | ecosystem: Host-associated > Plants > Roots > Nodule | place...
CTTGACTCGATCTGCGCGCGCCATCCTACGTGCTCCACGGTCGGGACGAAGAGCTGGCCTGCAATCGAACAAAGAGCTGAACAAACCGCCTTGACACACCAAATCCCCATGTGAGCAATCCAGACTGTCACCGCGGAAAGATTCTGGATTGCTTCGCTGCGCTCGCAATGACGATGTGGATGCCTCGGCGCCTTAAGTCTTCACCGCCACCGCCTTCGGCGCCTTCTTCGAGGTGCGCCAGTTCTCAAACCGCTGCACCACCACGAAGAAGGCCGGCACGAACAGCACCGCAAGGCAGGTCGAGGCCAGCATGCCCGAGAACACGGTGATGCCGATCGACTTGCGCGCGCTGGCGCCGGCGCCGGTCGCGAGCACCAGCGGCACGACGCCGAGGATGAAGGCGAAGGAGGTCATCAGGATCGGGCGGAAACGGGCACGCGCGGCTTCGATCGCGGACTCCAGGATCGGCTTGCCGTCGCGGCCGTGCAGCTCGAGGCCGACCTCGACGATCAGGATGGCGTTCTTGGCCGACAGCGCGATGAGCAGGATCAATCCGATCTGGCAATAGAGGTTGTTGTCGATCTTGAGCCCGGAGAGGATCAGCATCGGCCCGAGCAGCGACAGCGGCACCGCAAGGATCACCGAGATCGGCGCGTACCAGCTCTCATACTGGCCGGCGAGCACGAGATAGACCAGCAGCATGGCGAGGCCGAACACCCAGTAGATCTGGTTCGAGACCGCCTTCTCCTGATATGACATCGCGGTCCATTCATAGCCGGTGCCGGGCGGCAGCGTCTTGTCCGCGATCTCCTCCATCAGCTTCAGCGATTGGCCCGATGAATAGCCCTGCGCCGGCAGGCCGATCACCGTCGAGGACGGATAGAGGTTGTAGAGGCTGATCAGCGACGGACCGGTGGCCGGCGTGATCTTGGCGACGGTGCCGATCGGGATCATGTCGCCGTTGGAGTTGCGCACCTGCATGTTGGCGATGTCGCGCTCGGTGACGCGGAAGGCCGGATCGGCCTGGGTGTAGACCTGGAAGACGCGGCCGAACTTGTTGAACTGGTTGACGTAGGACGAGCCGAGATAGGTCGATAGTGCCGAGAACACCTGGTCCGTCGTGACGTGCAGCGTCTGGGTCTTGATGCGGTCGATCTCGACGTTGAACTGCGGCACCGACGAGCGGAACGAGGTCTGCACGCGCTGCAGCGCGCTCTGGCTCTGCGCGTTGCTGACCATCGCACCGGTGATGGCCTGCAGCTTGGCGAAATCGCTGTTGCCGTCGCGCAGCTCGACCTGCATCGAGAAACCGGCGGCGTTGCCGATGCCCTGGATGGGCGGCGGCGGCAGCACAATGGTGCGCGCCTCCATGATGGTTGCGAGCTTGTCGTTCAGCCCGAACACCAGCGAGCGCAAATCCTCGCCGGGTCCTTTGCGCGCGTCCCAATCCTTCAGGATGATGTAGGCGACGCCGGCATTGGCGAGGCTGGCGCTGTTGTCGAGCGCGGAGATGCCGGCGATGGTGATGACCTGCTGGACGCCGGGCGTATCCTTGATGATCTCGCTGGCCCTGTCGAGCACGTTCTGGGTCCGCTCCAACGCTGCGCCGTCGGGCAGCTGGATCGCGGCGATCAGATAGCCCTGGTCCTCGATCGGCAGGAAGCCCGTCGGCACCCGCGACAGGCCGTAGCCGCTGGCTCCGATGACCAGCAGCGCGAACGCGACCGAGATGGTGGCGTTCTTCACCAGGAACGTGATCAGCCTGGTGTAGCCGCGCTCGACGCGGTCATAGACGGCGTTGAAGCCTCGATAGAAGAAATTGCGCTGCTCCGGCGGCACCGCCGGCCGCAGCCATAGCGCACACTGCGTCGGCTTCAAGGTCGCCGCGTTGATCGCGGAGAGCAGCGCGGTCGCCGCGATCACCAGCGCGAATTGCGAGTAGATGCGCCCGGTGAGGCCGGCAAGGAACGAGGCCGGCAGGAACACCGAGATCAGCACCAGGGTGATGCCGACTATCGGCGCGAACAGCTGGTCCATCGCCCTGATCGCGGCGTCGTGGCCGTTCATGCCCTGCTCGATGTTGTGCGCCGCGCCTTCCACCACCACAATGGCGTCGTCGACCACGATGCCGATCGCGAGCACGATCGCGAACAGCGTCGACATGTTGATGGTGAAGCCGAGCGCCGCCATCGCGGCGAAGGCGCCGATGATGGTGACGGGCACGGTCGTCGCCGGCACCAGCATCGCGCGCCAGTCCTGCAGGAACACGAGGATCACGACCAGCACCAGAAGGCCGGCCTCGATCAGCGTCATGTAGACCTCGTGCACCGAGGCTTGCACGAACTTGGTGGTGTCGAACGGCGTGTCGTATTTGATGCCTTCGGGGAAGCGCTTGGCGAGCTCGGCCATCTTCTTCTCGACGGCCTGCTCGACCTGGAGCGCGTTGGCGCCGGGCGACTGGAACACGCCGATGCCGGTGGCGGGCTGCTTGTTGAGCGAGAAGATCTGGCTGTAGGTCTGTGCGCCGAGCTCGACCCAGCCGACGTCGCGCACCCGCGTGACGTCGCCGCTGGTCCCTGTCTTGGCGATGATGTTCTCGAACTGGGTGGTGTCGTCGAGCCGTCCGTTGACGTTGAGCGTGTACTGGAACGCCTGGCCCGGCGGCGTCGGCGGTGCGCCGACCTGGCCGGCGGAGACCTGCTGGCTCTGCTGCTGGATCGCGTTGATGACGTCTTGCGGTACCAGGCCCCGGGCCTGCAGTTTGCTCGGGTCGAGCCACACCCGCATCGAATACTGGCCGGCGCCGAACACCGTGACGTTGCCGACGCCGGGCAGGCGGGAGAGCTCGTCGCGGATGTTGATGGTGGCGTAGTTGCTCAAATAGAGGCTGTCATACTTCGCCTCGGGCGAGGTCAGCGTCACGAACAGCAGGATAGCGGTCGATTTCTTCTGGACGGTGACGCCCTGGTTCTGCACCGCCTGCGGCAGCTGCGCCAGCGCACTGGAGACACGGTTCTGCACCAGCACCTGTGCGAAGTTGAGGTCGGTGCCGATCTTGAAGGTCACGGTCAGCGTGTAGGTGCCGTCCGAGCCGCTGTAGGACTGCATGTACAGCATGTCCTCGACGCCGTTGACCTGCTGCTCGATCGGCAGCGCCACGGTGTCGATCACGGTCTTGGCGCTGGCGCCGGGATAGCGCGTGGTGACCTGCACCGTCGGCGGCACCACGTCGGGGTATTGCGCGATCGCAAGGTTGAACAGGGCGACGCCGCCGATCAGGATCATCAGGAGTGCGATGACGTTCGAGAGGACCGGCCGCTCGATGAAGAATTTTGAGATCATGGCTGGCGGCTCCTACTTGGTGGACGCCTGGGACTGGTCGATCTTCGTCACCTGCGGGTCGATCTTCTGTCCCGGGATCACCCGCAGCAGTCCCGCGATCACGACGCGGTCGTCCGGCTTGAGGCCGCTTTCAATCACGCGCAGGCCGTTGTCGGTCGGCCCGATCTGCACCTTGCGCTGCTCGACGACATTGTCGTTGTTGACGACGAGGAGATAGCGGCCGCCCTGGTCGCTGCCGAGCGCGGTGTCGGGGACGAGCAGGGCTTCCTTCTCCTGGGTGAAGGGTACGCGGACGCGGACGAAATAGCCGGGCAGCAGCACCCGCTTGTCGTTGGGTATGACGCCGCGCACGGCGAGCGTGCCGGTCGATGTATTGAGGGTCGGCGAGACGTAGTCGAGGTGGCCTTCATGCGGGTATCCGGTCTCGGTCTGGAGGCCCACCTGGACCGGCAACTGTCTGAGATCGGCGACCGTCAGCCCGCGGCGGGCCGCTTCGGCGCGGATGCGAAGGACGTCCTGCTCGTTGACGGTGAAGTTCACCCAGATCGGGTCCAGCGCGACGATGGTCGCGAGCTGGGTCGGGGAGGAGACGCCGACGAGCTCGCCGATCGAGACCAGGTGCGCGCTGACGATGCCGTCGAACGGCGCCGTCACCTTGGTGTAGCCGTAATTGACCTCGGCGAGCCTGGTATTGACCTGCGCCTGTTGGAGACTGGCCTGCGCGTTTTCGCGGTTCGAGGTCGAGGTGTCGAGGGTGGACTGCGAGACCGCCTGGCGCTGCACCAACTCGGTCTGCCGCTTGAAATCGGCCTCTGCCTGCTTCAGCGTGGCCTGCGCGCCGGCCTCGGCTGCCTGTGCCTGCTCGAGCTTGAGCTTGTAGGTCTCCGGCTCGATTGTGAACAGCTGGGTGCCCTGCTTGACGAAGGTGCCGTCCTGGTAGTCGATCGATTGCAGGAAGCCCTGCACGCGCGCGACCAGATCGACGCTCTTGATCGGCGCGGTGTTGCCGGTCGCCTCGACGTAGCGCGTCACTGCGCGCTGCACCGGCGTCGCGACGTCCACCTTGGGCGGCGGCGGCGCCACGAAGGTGTTCTTGTCCTCGCAGCCGGCGAGCGCGATGACCGCGGTTGCCGTTGCCAAGGCCCGCCCGACATGTTTCCGCGCTTGCCTAGTTCGTGCGGGAGATGCGAGATTCGCGCGCGTCATTCGGTGGCTCCCGGGTTGCTGTCTGTCGGTGCGGCAGGCTACCAACAAATGCCCGGCCGCGGAACACCATAGCCATGGCAGTCAGAGGCCTTGCACTGCAAACGGCGGCGCGCCCCTTGGCAGGTTCATCATGACAAATCGCTTTTCACTGAGCGCATGATCGACCAGAATTGGGGAAGGCGGTGTGATTGATGCGCCGGAAGGATTCGCCGATCCGGACGGAGTAGCGGCAGCGGCTGCATGACAACTGAAATTCAGATTCGCGCCTTCGCGCCGCTCGATGCGGTTCCTGTGCGCGAGTTGTTCATCCGGGTAAATCGTCTGTTGGCACCCGCGCATTTGGCGGAGGCGTTCGAAAAATACATCACTCGCTCGCTCGTGGAGGAGATAGATCGAATCGCCGATTACTATTCGAGCCGGGACGGCGGTTTTTGGGTCGCTGTCGACGACGACGAAATTGTTGGCATGTTTGGGCTGGAGAGCGTTGGCGGGGAGGCGATGGAGCTGCGGCGCATGTACGTCGCTCCCGGCGCGCGACGCCGGGGAATTGCGCGGAACATGCTGGCGTTTGCGGAGCAGGAATGCCGCCGCCGGAAGCGGTTACAATTGCAGCTGAGTACGTCCGAGCTTCAGCAGGATGCGCTGGCGCTGTACCGTAACGCCGGATACGAGAACGCGGGCGAAGAGATCGCCGATGCCGCCACCAACAAGACGCTAGGCGGCGGCATTCGCCGCTACCATTTCATCAAGCGGCTCTGAGGTGAAAACTGGCTCTGCCGAGAGGAGGATGCGCATGCGATTGTCCCTGGTGATAGCTTCGTGATCGTCTACCGCCTCTTGATCTCCTCATACTTCGCCATCGCGCGCTCGAACTTCCGGTTGAACAGCCACATCGCAGCGAGCATCTCGCGGAAGCTCGCCGAGGTGCGCGCCCGGTCGGTCTGTCCGAAAGCAAAAATGCTGTTGTTGCGCAGGTGCTTCATGATCATGGGGCTGGACACCCTGTAGTTCAGGAGATCGCCCGATTTGAGCGCAGCCCGCGTCGGCGTGGGAACGATCTGGATCAGTTCGAACAGCTTCATCTGGTCGATCGGATCAGGCAGCGTCTTCACGATTCCGGGGATCTCACGGAACAGGTCGGCATGCGCGTTCATCAGCCCGTCCCGCACGTTGGTCCAGTGGTTGAAGCGGTGATCTGTGCCGCGGGCGCGTGCCTCCTCCTTGTCGTCGCGCGCGCTCAGCGCCGGATCGATCGCGGCGATGTCACCCTTGGCGGCCTCCCATTTCCGGCGGCCGTTGCGGTCTTCGGAGGGGCCGGTCTGAAAGCTGCCCATGTAGGTGTTCGAGCGCGCATTGCGGACATTCTGCTTGCCGTTGGTCTCGGCGAAGAACAGCCCGAGGCTGATGCGCCCCGCGGCCTCCGCATGCTCAGGCGCAAGCCCCTTGGCGCGCGCAATGGCGACCGCGAGATCGACGACGTCCTTGAACGGCGTTGGCGAATTCTGCGCGCTGGCAGGCGGCGCCTCCATGATGTCGAACAGCTTCGAATATTCGTCGATCAAAGGCTCGATGTCGGCGTCGAAATAGGCCGGAGGAATCTCGAACTTGTTGGGCCTCCCGATCCGCGCCGGCATGGCGTCCGTCAGGTCCTTGTAGCTGCTGATCACCGCGACGCGCGCGAGATAGAGCGCCTGTCCCGGCAGATTGGGCAGCGGCTCCTTCGCCTCGATCTGGCGTCGTCGCTCGGCGAGGATGGATTTGAAATCGGCGAGCGCCCGCTCGTAGGTGGCGAGCGCCTCGGATTGCCTTGGCGTTGGCGCGCCTTTCTGTGCAACGACGGGCGCCGCGACGAAGAAGGCAGCGGCCGCAAAGAACGCGGCGGCAAGTCGTCTCGATCCCATGGTTGGTTCCCGTCGATTCGATGGCCAGGGAGATCGTAAGCATCAGACGCGAGCTGCCGCAATTCTTCCTCTCACGCCGCCCGGTAGTCCGGCGCGGTCGCCAGAAACTTCGCGTAGATATCCGCGTCCGGCGGCGTGAAGCGCCCGGCGAACCCGCCGCGCTTCCAGTTCTTCGCACCGATGTCGGCCATCAGCTCGTCGAAATGACGGTAGTGATAGGGCGCGACGCAGAGCCCGCCATAGACGCCTGCCGCCGGCCGCTCGACGCGCTTGAAGTGCAGCATCATCTCGATGTTGTCGCGCATCTGCTTGGTCGACGGCTGGTTGGCGAGCTGGCCGTCGGCGTAGCGCACCAGCCAGTTGGCGGCGAGATCGGCGCAGAGCACGGTGCAGAACGACGAGTTGAAGCCGACGAAGCCGAGCTCCGGCAGATCGGGGTTGACGATCAGACGATAGAGCCGGTACTGGCCGTCGGCATCGACCAGTTTCTGCCGGTAGGCCTCGGGCAGGAACGGCACGCCGAGCTTGTAGCCGATCGCGAGCACCGCGAGGTCGGCCTTGATGCGCTCGCCGCCGCTCATCACGATGCTGTCGCCTTCATAATGGTCGAACGTGCCGAACACCGCCTTGATGCGGCCGTCGGCGACCATGGGATAGAAGCCCGGCGTTGCGATCGGCACCGAGCAGTTGACGCCGTCCTCGATCCGCTCCTTCGGGACCATCTTGCAGCGGCCGAGCTTGAGCTGCGCCTTGAGCAGGCTCTCCAGCCCGCGCCAGTTCGCCCAGACCAGCGGCGCGGCTATGCGATGTGCAAATCTCGCCGTCGCGCTCGCGCCCCAGCCCAGAAACATCTCCTCTTGCGCGCGGATGTAGAGGATGCGCTTGAAGTTCACGAGTCCGCCAATGAAGTAAGGGATGCGCCAGACCGGCTCGCGCATCACGATCGTGACCTCGCGCGCGCCTGACTTCACCGCGTTCACGGCGATGTCGGTCGCGGACTTCGAGCCGCCGAGCACGACGACGCGGCGTCCTTTTGCAAGTACTGGGTCGCCGTATTTCGACGAGTGCCGGATCTGGCCGCCCTGCGCCAGAAAACCGTCCTCGCCGGGGCAATGCAGCTCGCGCGGCTCATTGAATTGGCCGGTGCAGACGGCGACGAAATCGAAGTCTTCGTTCGTCGTGCCGTCTTTGCTCGTCAGGGTCAGCGTCCAGCCCGGTCTGCCGTCCGCGCGACGCGCCATGCCGGCAACTTCGGTGTCGAGGCGCAGCATGCGGTCGAGGCCAAAACTCCTGGCGTAGTCGGCGAGATAGGCATGGACCTGCGGCCCGGTCGGCCATTCCGGATAGGCATCCGGCATGGCGCGGTCGGTGTAGCGATAGAGTTCCTTCGGGCTCTGCGTCTGCACCTCAGGATAGGAGCGCGCCGGCTCCCAGACGCCGCCGAGATCCGAGCTGCGCTCGACGATGGTGACGCGGTGGCCGCGGCCGGAGAACGCCTTGGCGGCGGCAAGGCCGGAGACGCCGGCGCCGATCACGCAGACATGTTTGGGGCTGACCATGGGATTGCTCGCTATCGATGTGTTTTCCGCGCAAGCGGCCACGTTCGGCCGCAAGGCGCGGCCGGTAGGCCTGCAAGCAGATGACAGTGGACGAGGGAGCCTAGTCGTTGGCCTCGGGCGGCAGGAAATCGACCTCATGCAGCGCCGAGATACGCACCACTTCGGCAGGGTCGGTCAGATTGTGCAGCTGGTTGAACAGCGCCTCCAGCTTCTGCATCGGCGAGACCCAGAACAGCGCGCGGCACGGCTTGTCGGACTTGTTGAAGTAGCCGTGCGGAATGCCGCGCGGCATGCGCACGAGGTCGCCGGCATGGGCCTTGACCCATTGGCCATCCAGCTTGAGGTCGAGCGTGCCTTCCTGCACCAGGATGAACTCGTCCTGGGTCGGATGGATGTGCACCGGCACGAACTGGCCGGGATCGCTGTTGGTCTCGAACGCGAAGGTGGAGTCGGTCACGGCTTTGGGGAAATAGACCTGGCCAAGGATGTTCCAGCTCTTGTCGCCATAGCCCGTGCCGTTCGCGGTAATGCCCTTTTCGAGTGCAGTCATGGCTTGCTCCTCATGGATTCCGGCGGGGACGGAGCTTTCGCCAGCGATAGGCGCCTGTCTATCCGCTAAACGAATCCGAACGCCGCCATTGCCATGCAGCACGAGGATTTTGCAGGAGCCGCTCTTTTCGCATCCGCGGAACTATTATAGGCTTAAAGCAATTCCGTGACGCGAAGCGTGGTCGATGATGTCCGCAGCCGTGCTGGAAATGAACGCAAGGGCGCCTGCAGCCGAGCGGCTTGCGGCCTTCGCGCGCGTCACCACCGACAATGTCGACGAAGCCGCCGAGCAGATCGGGCGCATCTTCTGCCCGCACGATCTCGAGCCGGGAGAGGCGCGGGCGGCCGGCTTCTCCGCCCGGCACAATTGCGCTGATTTCGCCGGCTTCTCCATCAACTATGTCGCCTATGGCGGATCGGTCAGTATCGATCCCGGCTGCCTCGAGCGCTTCTTCCTGGTGCAGGTCCCGCTGGCTGGCGCCGCCCGCATTCGTGCCGGCGGCTGTGAACTCGATTCCGCGCCGGACCGGACGGCGTCACTGCTGTCGCCGACGATCCCGACGCGGATGATCTGGACCGACTGCGCCCAAGCGATCCTGCTGCTCGAGCGCCGCATGGTCGAGCAGCGAGCCGCGGCGCTGGCGGGCAGGGCGGTCGGCACGGTCGAATTCGATCCCGTGATCGAACTCGCCGCGCCCTCCGGACGGGCCCTGCAGACCAGTCTTGCCGAGTTGATGACGCTCGCCGAGCGTGTCGGTCCCTCCGGCAGGCTGTCGCCGGTCGCGATGGCCGATTGGCGCGAAGCGCTGCTCGATCATCTCCTCAACGGGCAGAGGCATGGCCTGTCGGACGCGATTCGAACGTTCTCAGGACAGGCCGAGCGCTTGCCGCGCGCGCTCCGCGCCGCGCGCGACCATCTGGCGGACAATGCCGGCGAGCCGCTCGATCTCGCGCAGCTCGCCTGCGTGTCCGGCATCGGCATTCGCGCGCTTCAGCTCGGCTTCCGCCGTCACTTCGGCGTGTCCATCTCGCAGATGCTGCTCGACATGCGCCTTGCTGGCCTGCACGCGCGCCTCGCGCAGGCGGCACCCGATGCCTGCATCACCGAGATCGCCTTCGATCTCGGCTTCACCCATCTCGGCCGCATGGCCGGCGCCTACCGCGATAAATTCGGCGAGACACCGTCGGCCACGCTGCGGCGACGGATGAGCTAGATGAAGTGAACTCGGGCAGCTGTTCGCGGTTTGCCTCTCCTACAGGAGCCCTACAGGAGAGGTGTTCCTAGTTCTGGGCGCCGTCAACTCAACCAAAACTCATCCAACTCTGCTTCCGTGCCGCCTCAACCCGACGGCGAATCGGTCTGGAGCAGCGTCGTCACCCAGATCGCGCGCGCCACCTGCTGCGTCGGGTTGTCGAACATGTGCGGCACGATGCTCGGGAAACGAAAGCTGTCGCCGGCTTCCAGCAGGTGAGCCTGGTTGTCGAGCCACAGCCGCAGGCTGCCTGAGAGGATGTAGCCCGCCTTCTCACCGGTGTGCTGCAGGAAGTCGGTGCCGGACGAGGCTCCGGGATTGAGCGTGAGCTCGTAGAGCTCGAGCTGGCCTTTGCCTGCAGGAGTCAGCGCTTCCTTGACGACGCCGCTGGCGGTGAGCCGCAGCAGCCGCCGGCTGTTCTTGCGCACGATGTAGCGTTGCCCGTCGGCGGGATCGCTGCTTTCGAAGAAGTAGGAGATGGGAACGTCGAGCGCGATGCTGAGCAGGCGCAGCGTACGGACCGACGGCATGGCGCGCGCGCGCTCGAGCTGGCTGATCATGCCGGTGGACAGGCCGGTCTTGTTGGCGACGTCCTGGATCGAGAGGCCGGCGCGCTGACGCAGCAGCCGCACCGTTTCACCCAGGCGCTGGTCGACCGCATCGTCAGCTTCGATCGCCGGAGCGTCCTTGGTGCCGTTCGTGTCGCCGCGACCATCCATGTCGCTCTCCCATGCATCATCTCAGCCTCGGGCATCGGCTCCGTGACTTTAGTCAGAGTGAAAAGATTGCGCATACTAGCAATGTGATTGACAGCTGTATTTAGTCATGATGAACTTTTGATCGAAAAATTTAGAAGCACTAAAGCCCACTCCTGTCCCTCTGCCGGGGTCTCGGGGCGCGGGAGACGGTGCCGCGTGCGGAAACGGAGAGTGGGTGATGGCACACGACACTGGCAAGCGTGGCGTTGGGGCACTGCATCTCGGCATTCCGAATCGCCGTCAATTCGTCCAGCTCGGCGCGGGCGCCGCAGCGGGATGGACGCTTTCAGGCAACGCCTTCGCCCAGACCGAACGTCCCACCAATCCGCCGGACAAGCCGCGCGGCCAGGTGATCGCGGCGCTGTCGCAGGAGCCGACCGTCTTTCATCCCTTGATGCCGGGCATCGAGGTCGACCAGGGCATCTGGTGGCAGGTGTTCTCGCTGCTCTGGTACATCGATCCCGCCGGCAATTTCGTTCCAGATCTCGCGCGCGAAGTCCCGACCCTCGAGAATGGCGGTCTATCGGCCGACGGTCTGACCTGGAAGATCAAGCTGCGCAATGACGTGAAATGGCACGACGGCACGCCTTTCACGGCCGAGGACGTGAAGTTCTCGCTCGAATTGATCAACGACCCCAATTTCCGCGCCCGCAGTCGCGTCGGCCACAGCCTCGTCAAGGACATCAAGGTCGTCGCGCCCGACGAGATCCATTGGCGCATGGAAGCGCCCTATTCGCCCTACATGTCGATCCTGGGATCGCTGACCTTCATCGTGCCAAAACACATCCTGGAGAAGGTGTCCGATCCGAACGCCTCGCCGTTCCACAATGCGCCTATCGGCACCGGGCCGTTCCGCTGGGGCGAACGCGTGCCCGGGGACCACATCCTGCTCAACGCCCACATCGGCTATCACGGCAAGGGGCCTTACGTCGAACGCGTGGTCTTCAAGTACATCCCCGACCTCACCGTGCTCTACACCCAGTTCCGCACCGGCCAGGTCGACTACACCGGCCTGCAAGGCATCTTGCCGAACTTCGTGCAGGAGGCGAAGACGCTGAAGGGGCGCAATATCGTCGTCTCCTCGACCTCCTCGGTGGAGCATATCGCGCCCAATCTGGAGTTCGGTCCCTTCGCTGATCGCGCGGTGCGCGAGGCGCTCTATCTCGCCATCAACAAGCAAGCGATCATCGATGCGCTCAACTACGGATTGCCCAAGCAGACCGAGAGCTTCGTGCCGCAGCAGGCCTGGTCGTTCCAGCAGGGACTGCCGCAGCATAAATACGATCCGGCCAAGGCCAACGCGCTGCTCGATGCCGCCGGATGGGTACGCGGCGCCGGTGGCATTCGCGAGAAGGGCGGCGTCAAGCTCGAATTCGCCAACTCCACGACGTCAGGCAACGCGGTGCGCGAGCAGACCCAGCAGCTTCTGATCCAGGACTGGCGTGCGATCGGCGCTGCGATGCGCGTCAACAACATGCCGGCGGCCGTGATCTGGGGCGACTTCTGGCAGCAGTCGAAGTTCAACTCGGTGATCGTGGGCGTGAATTTCATGTTGGGCAGCGACCCCGACGTGACGCCGCGCTTCGGCTCGGGCTCCATTCCCGCCAAAGGCGGGCGCGGCTACAACACCTATCAGTACCGGAGCGCGGAGGCCGATCGGCTGCTCGCCGAAGGCGCCAAGCAGTTCGATCTGTCACAGCGCAAGGCGACCTATGGCGAGCTGCAGAAGCTGATCCGTAACGATCTCGCCATCCTGCCGTTGTTTCAGGGGTTCATTGCCGAGGGCGTCAAGGAGGGCCTGCAGGGCTTCCGTCCCAACATCAACACCTCGATCAACTGCTGGAATATCCGCGAATGGTATTGGGCCTGATGTCCTGGCCACGCCGGATCGCCTGAGATGGCCCGTTACGTCGTCAATCGCCTGGCGCAGTCAATCATGCTGCTGGTGATCGTCTCGGGAATCGGCTTTGCCGTCCTGCATATGGCGCCCGGCGGTCCGCTGTCGCAATTCGCGGCCTCCGCGCAGATGACGCAGGAGGATCTCGATCGCGTCACCAGGCAGCTCGGGCTGGATCGGCCTCTCCCGATCCAGTATCTCGACTGGTTCGGCCGCATGCTCAAAGGCGATTGGGGCCGCTCCTACCGTGACGGCGAGGCGGTGCTGTCGGTGATCTCCTCGCATCTCGGCGCCACGCTGGAGCTGATGGCGACGGCGACGATCATCGCGGTGCTGCTCGGCTGCTGGATCGGCATCCTCGGCGCGCTGCGCCGCTATTCGCTGTTCGATGCGCTCGCCACCGTCGGCGCCATGATCGCGCTGTCGATTCCGACCTTCTGGTTCGGCCTCGTCACCATCTACGTCTTCTCGGTGAAGCTCGGCTGGTTGCCGTCCGGCAACCGCGAGACCGTTGGCGACGGCTCCTTTCTCGACCTGCTGCATCATCTGATCGCGCCGGCCATGGTGCTGGCGCTGGTCGAGACCGCGATGTGGGGCCGCTTCATGCGCTCCTCGATGCTCGAGGTCATCAACCAGGACTACATCCGCACTGCGCGCGCCAAGGGCATGCCGGAATGGCGCATCCTCACCGTGCATGCCTTGCGCAACGCGCTGCTGCCGATGATCACGGTGGCGGGCCTTCAGTTGCCGACGCTGCTCGGCGGCGCGCTGGTCGCCGAGACCGTGTTCACCTGGCCCGGCATGGGCCGGCTGTTCCTCGATTCCATCGGCTATCGCGACTATCCCGTGGTGATGGGCATCCTGATGTTCTCGGCGACGATGGTGCTGATCGGCTCGCTGCTCGCCGACATCCTCTACGCCGTGGTCGATCCGCGCATTCGGGTGGGCTAGGCGATGGCGACCGCAGTCCTCTCCACCGCCCAGCTGGCGCCCGGCCAGGCCGCATGGCGGCGCTTCCGCCGGCACCGGCTGGCGCTCGCGGGCGCCGTGATCATCCTGGTGCTCGTGCTCGGCTCGGCCTTCGGTCCGTATCTGCTGCCGTTCGACGACACCTATATCGACATCATGAAACGGTTCGCGCCGCCGCTCTCCGGCGCGCACATCCTCGGCACCGACGAGCTCGGCCGCGACGTGCTGGCGCGGCTGATGATGGGCGGGCGTGTCTCGCTCTCGATCGGCATCGTCGCGATGGTGATCGCGATGGCGGTCGGCATCGTGGTCGGCGCGTTCGCCGGATTCTATGGCGGCGTGGTCGGCGCGGTGCTGATGCGGCTGGTCGATGCCGTCTTGTGCTTTCCGACGATCTTCCTGCTGCTTGCGCTGGCGGCGCTCACCGAGCCGGGCCTCGTCACCACCACCGTGCTGATTGCGGCCACCGCCTGGATGGCGGTTGCCCGCGTCGTCGAAGCCCAGGTGCGGTCCTTGCGCGAGCGTGAGTTTGCGGTGGCCGCGCTCGCCTTCGGCTCGTCGAACTTACGGATCATGTTCCGCGAGCTGGTGCCCAATGCGATCGCACCGATCGTGGTCGCTGCGACGCTCAACGTCGCCAAGGCGATCCTGCTCGAATCCTATGTCAGCTATCTCGGCTACGGCATCCAGCCGCCGGCGGCGAGCTGGGGCAACATGCTCAACAACGCGCAGATCTATCTCACCAGCGCGCCCTGGCTCGCGATCGCGCCGGGCATCGCCATCACGCTCGCCGTGACCAGCTTCAACTTTCTCGGTGACGGCCTCCGCGATGCGCTGGATCCGCGAATGAACATCCCATGACGAGCAAGATCTCGATCGAACTGACCTCCAGGAGTGCCCCATGTCCCCGCCGCTCAACCGTATAAATAGCGACGAACGCCTGCCCGCGCAGGTGGATGTCGTCGTCATCGGCGGCGGCGTCATCGGCGTTTCCGCGGCCTATCATCTGGCCAAGAAGGGCCATTCTGTCGCGCTGGTCGAAAAGGGCCATGTCGGCGGCGAGCAGTCCAGCCGCAATTGGGGCTGGTGCCGCCAGCAGGGCCGCGCGCGCGAGGAGATTCCGCTCGCCCGCGAGGCGCTGCGGCTTTGGGAGGACATGCAGAACGATGCCGGCGTCGATGCCGGCTTCCGCCGCACCGGCGTCCTCTTCCTCACCAAGAGCAAGGATGAACTCGCAAGCTGGGAGCGCTGGGCAGCGATCGCGCGCGAGCAGCAGGTCCACTCCACCGTGCTGACTCCGGCGGAGGTTGCCGAGCGCATGCCTGGGAATGCGGACCAATGGGTCGGCGGCCTGCACACGCCCAGCGACGGCCGCGCAGAGCCATCGATGGCCGTGCCCGCGCTCGCCACCGCCGCGCGAAAACACGGCGTCACCATCCATCAGGGCTGCGCCGCGCGCGGCCTGGAGACGCGAGGCGGGAAGGTCAGCGCGGTCGTCACCGAGAAGGGCACCATCCGCACGCAAGCGGTGCTGCTGGCGGGCGGCGCGTGGTCCTCGTTGTTCTGCCGCCGCCACGGTATCGAGCTGCCGATCGGTCTCGTGAACGCCACCGCGTGCCGGACCACGCCGGGGCCGGAGATCACCTCCGGCGCGCTCGGCACCGATTTCTACTGCATCCGCCGCCGCCTCGACGGCGGCTTCACGCTGGCGCTGCGCAACCGCGGCACGGTGGAGCTGTCGCCGGACCTGTTCCGCTACGCGCGCACCTTCTGGCCGACCTATCAGCATCGCAAGAACGGCCTGAAACTGTCGTTCGGCAAGTCGTTCTTCGACCAGCTCATGCGCGGCACGGGCTGGAGCTTCGACAAGCCGTCGCCGTTCGAGGCCGAGCGCGTGCGTGATCCCGCGCCTGACATGTCGCTGGTCAATTCGGCGCTCGCAGCGCTGATCAAGTCGAATCCGGAATTGAAGGACATCGAGATCGCGGAAGCCTGGGGCGGCACGATCGACTGCACGCCGGATACGATTCCGGTGATCTCGCCGGTCGATGCGCTGCCCGGTTTCTTCCTCGCGACCGGCTTCTCCGGCCACGGTTTTGGCATCGGCCCCGCGGCCGGCAAGCTCGCCGCCGACATCGTGACGGGTTCGACGCCGCTGGTCGATCCCGCCGCCTACAGCCACAAGCGCATGATCGACGGTCGGCGGCTCGCGCCGGTCAGCCCGTTCTGAGGGCCGGTATGACGGTTCTCTACAAGGCCAACATGGTGCGCGGCGCCGAGTGGGCGCGCTTGTTCGCCGAGCGCGCGCCCGACATCCCGTTCCGGCTCTGGCCCGACATCGGCAATCCCGCCGACGTCCGCCATCTCGTGGCATGGGTGCCGCCGGATGACATCGCGACGACCTTTCCCAATCTCGAGCTGGTCTTCTCGGTTGGTGCAGGCGTCGATCAGTTCGACACCTCGAAAGTCCCAGCGCACATTCCGCTGGTCCGCATGCTGGAGCCCGGCATCGCCGAGACCATGGTCGAATACGTCACCATGGCCGTGCTCGCGCTGCATCGCGACCTTCTGCACTTCATCAATCAGCAGAAGCAGCAGGTCTGGCGCGAAATCCGGATCACGCCGGCCAAGCGCCGGCATGTCGGCGTGATGGGGCTCGGCCAGCTCGGTCAGGCCGTGCTCGCACGTCTCAAGGCGTTCGGCTTTCCGCTATCGGGGTGGAATCGCTCGCCGCGCCAGATCGAGGGTGTCACCTGCTACGCGGGCGCCGACGCCTTGCCGGACTTTCTGGCGCAGGTCGACATTCTCGTCTGCCTGCTGCCGCTGACGGATCAGACGCGCGGCATTCTCAATGCCGATCTGTTCGCGTGCCTGCCGCGCGGGGCAGGGCTCGTCAATGTCGGGCGTGGCCCGCATCTCGTCGAGTCCGACTTCCTTGCGGCCCTCGACAGCGGCGCGCTGTCAGGCGCGGTGCTCGACGTCACCGATCCCGAGCCGCTGGCTGCAGGACATCCGTTCTGGAGCCATCCGCGTATCCTGCTGACCCCGCACAATGCCAGCATGACGACGCCCGATACGGCCGTCGATTTCGTGCTCGACGTCATCGCCCGTCACCGCCGCGGCGAGGAGCTGCCGGGGCGTGTCGATCGCACGCGCGGTTATTGAGGTGATGATGCGAGCATCGGTGCAGCCACGAGCGCAGTTCACCTCTCCCGCTTGCGGGAGAGGTCGGCGCGCAGCGCAGGGAGACGGCTCTGTCCTCTTGGGGGTTCTCGCTTGCGGAGACACCCTCTCCCCAACCCTCCGCAAGCGGGGGAGGGAGCGCACTTTCTCCGCGGCGGGCCCCGAGGTCCATCTGTGAGCGGCGCCGCGACCAAACCCGTCGTTGCCGAAGCCCCCGCGCTCTCGGTTGCCGGCCTCACCACCTCCTTCATGCTCGACCGGAGATGGATCCCTGTCGTCCGCGACGTCTCGTTCGATATCGCGCCGCGCGAGACCGTCGCGATTGTCGGCGAGTCGGGCTCAGGCAAGAGCGTCACCGCGCTCTCGATCATGCGGCTGATTCCGCAGGAGGTCGGCCGCGTCGAGGGCCGCACCATGCTTGCGGGGCGCGATTTGCTCGGGCTGCCCGAAGCGAGCATGAAAGACATCCGCGGCAATGACGTCGCCATGATCTTCCAGGAGCCGATGACGAGCCTCAACCCGGTGCTCACCATCGGCTTCCAGATAGCGGAGGCGCTGATCCAGCATCGCGGCCTGTCGCGCGCGGCGGCGGAAGCCGAAACCATCCGTCTGCTCGATCGCGTCCGCATCCCGGCGGCGACATCGCGCTTCCACGAGCATCCGCATCGCTTCTCCGGCGGCATGCGCCAGCGCGTGATGATCGCGATGGCGCTGGCCTGCAAGCCGAAGCTCTTGATCGCGGACGAGCCGACGACCGCGCTCGACGTCACCATTCAGGCCCAGATCCTCGAGCTGTTGAAGGAGCTCCAGCGCGAGGAGGCGATGTCGATCCTCTTCATCACCCACGACATGGGCGTGGTCGCCGAAATCGCGGATCGCACCGTGGTCATGTATGGCGGGCAGGCGGTCGAGCTCGATGCCACCTCGCGCATCTTCGCCGCGCCCTCGCATCCCTACACAAGGGCACTGCTCGCGGCCGTGCCGCGCCTCGGCTCGATGGACGGGCGAGCGCGGCCGATGCGGTTTCCGATCGTCGACAAGGTGACGGGGACTTCGGACGAGCCGGCGGAGACGCCAGACACGGTCTCGACCGCCGAGCGGCCGCTGCTCGAAGTCTCAGGCCTCACCACGCGCTTTCCGATCCGCTCGGGCCTGTTCGGCAAGGTCTCGGGTCGCGTCCATGCGGTCGAGAACGTCTCCTTCACCCTGCGCGCCGGCGAGACGCTGGCGCTGGTCGGCGAATCCGGTTGCGGCAAGTCGACCACGGGCCGATCCATTCTGAAGCTGACGGAGCCGGACAGCGGAACGGTCCTGATCGATGGCCAGGATGTACTGGCCATGAACGGCCGAGCTCTACGCGATTTCCGCAAGAACATGCAGATCGTGTTTCAGGATCCGTTCGCGAGCCTCAATCCGCGCATGTCGGTGGGAACGGCGATCGCAGCACCATTGCTCGCCAACGGACTCGCCTCGGCGTCGCAGGCGCGCGACAAGGTCGCCGACCTCCTCGTCCGCGTCGGTCTCGTCGCCGACATGGCCGCGCGCTTCCCGCACGAATTCTCCGGCGGTCAGCGCCAGCGCATCTGCATCGCGCGCGCACTCGCGCTCGGACCGAAGCTGATCGTCGCGGACGAAGCCGTCTCGGCGCTCGACGTCTCGGTCAAGGCGCAGGTCGTCAATTTGATGCTCGACCTCCAGGCCAGCATGGGCCTTGCCTACCTCTTCATCTCCCACGACATCGCCGTGGTCGAGCGCATGAGCCACCGCGTCGCCGTGATGTATCTCGGCGAGATCGTCGAAATCGGCCCGCGCGCTTCGGTGTTCGGCAATCCCCAGCATCCCTATACCAGGAGGCTGATGGCCGCCGTGCCGGTGCCCGACCCGTTGCGCCGCGGTATGCGCCGGGAAGCATCCAACGACGAGATCAGAAGCCCGGTGCGCGCGCCGGATTATCAGCCGCCAGTGCGTCAATATCGAGAAGTGTCGCCCGGCCACGTCGTCCAGGTCTGGGGCGAGGAGTGGTCGGGCTGACATCACGATGCCAAGCGCGGATCTTCGATTGTCGGCAAGACCGGGGCGCTCCTGACCAACCGCGCGTTGCAGATCCAGCGTGTTCGCGGTCCGGTTAGCGCGACGGTGCAGACGCGTCCTCCGGAAAATGTGACCGAATGGAGCGACAGCGAAGAGCAGTGTGTGAACCGCTTCATACTCGATCGCTCGGTTTCTGAACTACCACTCCCGCAAGAAATTGCCGCACCCGCACATTTGCCAAACTCGGGTGAGATGCAATGCCTGCGCAGCCGCATGCTCGCAGCTTTGGATTGGCTCCGTTTTGCTCACGAGCAGGCCAATCCCATCACTCAGCATCTTTTCAGAAATTGGAATGGAAGGGCATCGCGCAACTCACGCAGCTTCTGTTCGGGGTCGGCCGGTAGGCTGCTACTAGCTCAGAAGGAGCTCCCTATGAAGATAAGCAGCGCAATTTCCAGCGCCTTCTCTTTGACCAGGCGCGTCAGCAATCTCCGGATCGCCCGTTCCAGTCTGATCAAAACGGCTCATCTTCTTGAAAGGATCGGACTGGCAGCCGTTGGGGGCTCTTGCGGCCTGTATGTTGGTGCGACCCTGTTACGTCAGAAAGGTGGACTGTTTGAAAGCGGCTGGATCGTGCTGATAACGATGCTCTATGGGGCTCTCGGCTATTACGTCGGAATTGATTTGTCCGGCAATGTTGCAAGGAGGCCGACGTCGAGCATCTCGGAAGAATGGAACGGTTCCGAGCCGGTCGAGATCATGAGTGCGGCCGGAACGTTCAGCGCGGCGATCGCCGCAACCATGTCCGTCAGCATCCTTGTCCTTGACCAAAACCTGCCTAACGGCCTGATAGGCTTTGTTGCCGGCTGTTGGGTGGTTGGTTCTTCGCTTCAAGTTGCGGCGGGCACGATGGCTCGCAGCTATGAAGCGCCGATCAGCGAGCAATGAAGGAACTGCGGTGACGGAAAAAGCCCGCCTGGTACCGTAGGTGAGCACAAGCCGCAGTATTGCAACGATGTGTAACGGCAAGGCCGTTCGCATCGAGTGGTGCCGTTGCTTGAAAGCGGTATCGGTAACCTAAGCTGTCGCGAACAAACAAGACGTGCCATCATGGTGGCGTTGGTATATTGTCCCCCGCGCCGTGATCCAAAATTCTGCTAATTGCCAACCACACGATCGGTGAGCCAATGCAGATTGCGGAGTGGCTCGAAAAGCTGGGGCTAGCGCAATACGCAGAGCGCTTTGCGCAAAATGGGATCGACATAGGCGTCCTTCCCGAACTGATGGACGAGGACTTCGATAAGCTCGGAGTCCTGCTCGGCCATCGCCGCAAAATGTTGCGTGCGATCGCCGACCTCGATCCAGCCGCGTCGATCGCATCGCCGGTTCATCCTCATGACGCCGAGCGCCGTCACCTCACCGTCATGTTCTGCGATCTGGTCGGCTCGACTGCGCTCTCGGCGCGTCTCGATCCCGAGGATATGTGGGAAGTGATCCGGGCCTACCGCGCGGCCTGCGCGAGCGTTGTTGCGGCCTATGATGGCAGGATAGCCCGGTTCGTCGGTGACGGAATACTCGTCTATTTCGGCTATCCCCGCGCTCACGAGGATGATGCGGAACGGGCGGTGCGGGCGGGTCTCGAGGCGATCTCTGCGGTTGGGCAACTCAATACAGCCGATGGCGAACGGGTCGAACTGCGAATCGCAATCGCGACAGGGCTTGTGGTGGTTGGCGACCTCATCAGCGGAGAGGCGTCAGAGGAGCACGGAACGATCGGCGATACACCAAACCTCGCCGCCCGGCTCCAGAGCCTTGCGGAGCCGGGGGCGGTCGTCGTTGCCTCGTCCACGCGCAGGCTGCTGGGAGATCTCTTCACTTTTCGCAATCTGGGCCGCCGCGAGGTCAAGGGAATAGCCGAACCCATCGCGGTCTGGGCGGTCGAGGGAGCGACCGCATCGGAGAGCCGTTTCGAAGCGGTCCGCCCGGCGCGCTCGATCGGGTTTGTCGGCCGCAGGAACGAGATCGAATTCATCCTCTCGCGGCAGCAAGAGGCATGGCAGGGTCGGGGCCGGATCGTATTGATTTCTGGTGAAGCGGGCATCGGCAAGTCGCGTATTGTCGCAACGCTCTCCGAAAGCCCCTCGTTGGGGGTGCACCGCCGCGTGCGGTATCAGTGCTCGCCTTACCACACCAACAGTGCGCTTCATCCCTTTGTCGCGCAGCTCGAGCGCTCCGCCGGCATCCGCCCGCATGACGCGCCCCGGGCAAAAGCTCGATAAACTCGAGGCTATGCTGGCGCTCGGAACACAGCAGGTCGTTCAAGCGACACCGCTCATCGCGGCTCTCCTTTCTATTCCCACCGGCGACCGTTATCCGTCGCTCGGATTGAGCCCGGCGCAGCAGCGGCGACAGACGTTTGCCGCGCTTCTCGACCAGCTCGAGGGCTTGGCGCGAGAGCAGCCGCTGCTGATCGTTTGCGAGGATATGCATTGGGCCGATGCCACCACGCTTGAACTGTTCGATCTCGGAGTCGACCGGATCAGGGGGCTGCCGATCCTCGTGCTCATGACCTCCCGGCCGGAGTTCGAGCCCTCCTGGTCGGGCCTTGCCAACGTCAGTCTGTTGCGGCTCGATCGGCTCGACCGACAGGATACGCGCGCGCTGGTCGAGCAGGTGGCGGTCGGCCGCCAGCTGCCGCGCGAGATGATGGAGCAAATCATCGACAGGACGGACGGCATTCCATTGTTCGTCGAGGAACTGACCAAGATGGTGCTGGAGTCCGGATTGCTCGTCGAAGAGTCCGGACGCTATCGCCTCGACAGTCCGCTCCCGCCGCTCGCCATTCCAGCGACGCTGCAGGACTCGCTGATGGCGCGGCTCGACCGGCTGGCTCCAGTCAAGGAGGTGGCACAGATAGGCGCCGCCATCGGCCGCGACTTTTCATACGCTCTGCTGAGATATGTGACGGGACGCGACGATCTGACGCTGAGCAATGCGCTGGGACAACTGGAAGAGGCCGAACTGCTGGTCCGTCGCGGCACTCCGCCTGAAGCAAATTATAGCTTCAGGCACGCTCTCGTTCAGGAGGCAGCCTATGGGGGCCTGCTCAGGAGCAAACGGCAGGTGCTTCACAAGCGCATCGGCGATGTCCTGCGCGACAAGTTTCCAGTCGTTGCCGAGACTGAGCCGGAAGTTCTGGCGTACCACTTCACCGAGGCGGGACTGAACGAGATCGCTCTCGAATGGTGGCGCAAGGCGGGCCAGCAGGCAAACGCTCGGCCTATTCCGAGGCGATCGCACATCTCGGCAAGGCGATCGCCGCCGCCGATCAGTTGCCCGATGATCCCGGCCGGATGATGGGCCGGCTTCATCTTCAAATCGCATATGGCCGCGCATTACGGGGCGGCCTCGGGCACAACGCTCCCGAAACGGTAGCGGCATGGACGCGCGCGCGACAGTTCGCGGCCGATATCGATGATCCCGTTGAACTTGCGCCGGTCCATTCGGGTCTCTTCAATGCTTGCCTGACACACGGGGAACTCGCTCCGATGCGGGAGCTGGCGGATGCCATCTGGAGCGTTGCCGACCGACGGCCAGACTCGCCGGTGGCCGCCGTCGTTGCCCATTGGACGAGTGGCGTCACCTGCTGGTTCGGAGGCGACTATTTGAACGCGCGAACGCATCTTGAGCGGGCGCTGGCGATCTATGGGGCCGAACCGGATCCCGCGACATTCAGGGCTTCGGCGCTGGATCTTCCGTTCGTGATCATGAGGTTTCTCGCCCTGGTGCTCTGGCCGCTTGGCGCAGTCGCTCGCGCGCGCAGGCTCGCCGCCGACGCGGTGAGTGCTTCAGGAGAGAAGCGGGCGCTTTCCCAGGCCAACGCGCTTGTTCATCGCGCCGTGTTCGATGGACTATGCGGGGGCATGTTGCAGCAGACAGAGACGATCCTGGCGCTCGGTCTCGCGCGCGACCATACGATGCCGCTGTACGTGGCCGCCGGCACCTACCTGAATGGCCTCGCCAAGTGGCGTGCCGGCGACCGAATCGCCGGTCTGGCGGACATGCGTCACGGCTGGACCTTGCTGCACGAGAACGACTGCTACCTCTGCGAACCGTTTTGGGGAATGCATATCGCCATGGCGGAAGCAGAGGTGGGCCAGGTCGACGCCGGGCTCGAACTCTTGAACGAGTTGATCGCCTCGACGGGACAATCCGGCCAGCATTGGCTTGATGCCGAGCTGCACCGCGTGCGGGGAGAACTCCTGTCGCGCCATGATCCTTCGAACAGTGCCGAGGACGCCCTCAAGCGAGCGTTGGAGATCGCCCGACACCAACAGACGAAGACCTTCGAATTGCGCAGTGCCCTTGGACTTGCGCGCCTGCACAAGATGCACGGTCGAGCGGGCGCGGCATTCGAAGTGCTCGCTCCCACGCTCGCCGAATTCGATGCCGAGGGAAATCTTCCCGAAGTTGAACAGGCGAAGGAGCTGCTCAAGCAAGAGCATTGAGGCATGTCCCGTCAACTCTTGCTGGCGCCTTGGGGGCCAGGCTTGACGGTCACGAATTGACGTGCACGAAATCCCGCAGCAGCGGGTAGATCTCGTTGTTCCAGCGCTTGCCCGAGAACACGCCGTAATGGCCGACGCCGGCCTGCATGTGGTGGACGCGGCGATAGGCGCGCACGCCGGTGCAGAGGTCTTGTGCTGCGAGGGTCTGGCCGATCGAGCAGATGTCGTCCTTCTCGCCCTCGACCGTCATCAGGCCCATGCGGCTGACGGCTTTGGTGTTCACCGGCCGTCCGCGATGCATCAGCTTGCCCTGCGGAAGGAGATGCTCCTGGAATACGTCGCGCACGGTCTCGATGTAGAATTCCGCCGGAAGATCCATCACGGCGAAATACTCGTCGTAGAACGTCTTGATCGTCGCGGCCTTCTCCTTCTCGCCCTTGGCGATGTGGTTGGCGAGATCGAGATGCTGCTTGATATGGCGCTCGAGATTCATCGAGACGAAGGCGGTCAGCTGCACGAAGCCGGGATAGACCTTGCGCAAGGCGCCGCGGCACTGCATCGGCACGTAGTTGATGAGGTTGCGCTCGAACCACTCGATCGGCTTGCTCTTGGCGAACTCGTTGACCCTGGTCGGCTGGATCCGCGTATCGATCGGGCCCGCCATCAGCGTCAGCGTGGCCGGGCGCGAGGGATGGTTGTCCTCGCACATGATCGCGGCGGCCGCGAGCGCCGACACCGACGGCTGGCAGATCGCCACCATGTGCGGCCGCGGGCCGAGTTGTCCGAGGAAATCGATCAGGTGCTCGGTGTAGTCGTCGAGCCCGAAGCGGCCTTCGCTGCGCGGAATGTCGCGCGGATTGTGCCAGTCGGTGATGTAGACGTCGTGGTCCTGGAGCAGCGTCTTCACGGTGCCGCGCAGCAGCGTGGCGAAGTGTCCGGACATCGGCGCCACCAGCAGCATGCGCGGCTGCTCGCCGACGCCATCCTTCTTGAAGTGCAGCAGCGAGCCGAACGGCGTCGCGTAGGCGATCTCCTCGGTGACGGCGATTTCGCGATTGCCCACCATGACGCTGTCGATGCCGTAGGCCGGTCGGTCATAGGTCAGGGTGGAGCGCGAGATCAGCTCCAGCGCGGCCGAGAGCCGTCCGACGACCTGGTCCGATAGGCCCTGCGGCACCAGATTGAGGAGTTTGAGCGCGGACGAAGCCCCCGCGCGCCACGGCGCCGTCAGGTCCATGTGGTTCTGAAACGCCTGATAGTACATCGACATCATACCGAAATGCCCGTCTGTCCCCCGTCGTGATGCAATATCGAAGCCAGACGGGAGCCGGACCGCCCGGAAAATTGGCACGTCGCTTGCTGCTCTCTGGGCGGGAAGCACCGGTCACGGGCCCGCACGCCTGGCGGTGCGTTGCCCCAGGCGTGAGGGAAGGGCTCTATGGCGAAGGCGACACTGACCATCAGCAGCAAGAACTACTCGTCCTGGTCGCTGCGTGGCTGGCTGCTGACGAAATTCTCTGGGCTCGATTTCGAGGAGATCGTCACCGCGCCCGACGATCCGTCGGCGCGCGCCGAAATCCTGCTGCTCTCGTCGTCGATCCTGGTGCCGTGCCTGCGACACGAGGGCGCCGTGGTCTGGGATACGCTGGCGATTGCCGAATATCTCAACGAGGTGATGCCGGACGCCGGCCTGTTGCCGGCCGACCGCATCCAGCGCGCGCATTGCCGCTCGATCTCAGGCGAAATCCATTCCGGCTTCACCACGCTGCGCGCCTCGTTGCCGGTCAACCTGAAGGGGCACTTTCCCGGCTTCAAAATCTGGTCGCGGGCGCAGGCCGACATCGACCGCGTCTGGTTCATCTGGCGCGACTGCCTGGAGAAATCGGGCGGGCCCTTCCTGTTCGGCGCGCAGCGCACCATGGCGGATGCGATGTATGCCCCGGTGGTGACGCGCTTCATGACCTATGACGTCAAGCTGGCGCCGCCGCTGAAGGCCTATGCCGAAACCATCATGGCCATGCCCGAGATGCAGGAATGGATCGCGGCGGCGAGGGAGGAGCCAGCCGAGATCGAGGAACTCGAGGTCGAATATTAGGCAGGTATTGCGCGGCCTGCCTGTTTCGGCGGCGGGGCCCCTGCCGCGGCGGCCTCACGGCGATGCCTTTGCCACGATTAACCTTTGGCGCCGGTGCCAGGCCCGGCCCATCCGGCGCGCCGCCGAGATATTGTACACGTCCCTAAAGCTGCATCGACATCTAGCCGTGAACAGGTGCGTACACGGCCTTTCAGCTGATTCGGACGTGATTCGTTCGGGCCGCGTTCCGTAGGTTAAAGCGAAGCGCGGCCCCGTCGCATTTTGAAACAGAGACCGCCTTCAGGCGGCACCGCGCTGCTTCACGCGTGGCAGGCGCCAGCCGATCACGGTTGCTTCGACCGCGATGCCGGCTTCGTGATTCTGCCAGCGTCCCTCGACATAGCGGCAGGCGAACGGCAGTTGATACGTTCCGCTGTGATCCTCGCAAAGCACTTCGAGTGGCAGGCCCGGCGGTGGTTCTCCGGCGCCATCGAACTCCGCCAAACGTCTATCGCGCGTTGCCATTCCAAAAATCTCCCCTAATCAAAGCGCGGGAAGAGCGCCCACTTCTTCCGCGTGCGGTTCACTGCTCCCCGTCCCGGGGCAACGAGCCAAGCTCAACGCGAGAATGCGGTGCGAGTGTGGTAGCTTCACGCGGCTGTGCGCAAACAGCGCACATTGCCGTGATCGACTGGCCGAGGAACTTTCATGCTGCTTCGAAACGCTGGCATTCGTTTCGCGATGTTGCTGCTCGCAGCGCTGGCGCCTCTGCCGGTGCACGCGCAGGACGTGCCCGGCATCGAGATCTGCACCGTCGAGAAGACGATGGAGCGGCGCACCAGCTGTCTGCAGAGCAATGTTGATTTCCTGCAGAAGACCATCACCAAGCTCAATCTCGACCACCAGCAGAAGCTGGATGCGGCCAACCGCCAGATCGACGCGCTGAAGACCAGCCTCGCCGGCTTGCAGAAGACGCTCGGCGACCTGCAGGCTGCGCAGGCGAAGACGTCCGAGGATCTGAAAAAGAAGCAGGACGCGCCGCCGCCCAAGGACGCGGCGAAATAACCGCCGTTCACGCGACGCGATATCGCTCCATCACGCCACGATCGGGCTCGTAACCGAGCCCGGGGCCTGAGGGCACCGCGACATGGCCGGTGGCATCGACATCGGCGCGGCCGTTCCAGAGGCAGGCCTCGCGCTTCAAATAGAACATCTCGACCGGCCCGTCGTCGCGGGTCGCGAGCAGATGCAGCGTCGCCAGGAGGCCCGGGCCAAAATAAGGAGAGTGCGGAACGATCTTGACGCCGGACCGATCGGCCAGCGCCGCGACCTTCAAAGATTCCGTGATGCCGCCGACCTTGATCACCGAGGGCTGGGCGTGGCTCACCGCGCCGGCCTCCATCATCTGGCGGAATTGATATTCAGTGCAGGCATTCTCGCCGGCAGCGATGCCGATTCCACCCTTGCGGCGCACGTCGGCGAGCGCGGTGAAATCCTCGGGCGGCCAGACCGGCTCCTCCAGAAACATCGGTTGCGCGTCCCGGCACGTCGCCGCGAATGCGATCGCCTGCTCGGCCGTGAGCGGGCAGTTCATGTCCACCATCAGCGGAACGGTCGGCCCGATCGCCTCGCGTGCGGCGAATACCGCCGGCTGCGTGGTTTCGTGCAGCTTGATCGCGCCATAGCCGAGCGCGAGCGCCTTCCTGCATTCGGCGGCGATGTTGTCGGGCGAGCCGATCCGCAGCAGGCTCGCGTAAGCCGGAATGGCCGTGCGCCTGATCTCGCCCAGCAGGCGATGCACCGGCACGCCTTTGACCTTCGCGGCCAGGTCCCACAATGCGATATCGAGCCCTGATATCGCGAACATGGTGATGCCGTAGCGGCCGAACAGATGCAGATTTCGCTGGATCTGTTCCATCACCGCGGGAATGCCGGCGGCATCGGGCACCTTCAGCCCGCGGGCCTGCGGCGCGATCATCTCCTCGACGGCGCTGCGCGTGGTGCGCGGGCAGACATAGGCGAAGGCATCGCCCCAGCCGGTCAGCCCGGAATCGGTCGTGACCTCGACGAGGACCATGTCGAGCGCCGTGATGGCGGAAGCGCCCTGGCGAAAGCTCGCGACACCGGCCTCATAGGGAACGCGGATATGGTGCGCCCGCACATCGGTGATTTCCATGATCCGGTTCCTCTTTCTGGTGAGCGGTTTCGACGAATGTAGCCACGAACGGCAGGGCGTTGCCAGTGGCGATTGCCGGACTATCCTTAGGCGAAGCACAGCAATGCCGATCAAGCGGAGCGGTCGAGACAGGCGCATCATCGCCGCGCTTCGAACGAGGGCCTGAACGCCATGAATCCAGCCCAGCGCGCGCTCTGGTATATCGAGAGCCATCTGGCCGAGCCGATGACGCTCGACGAGATCGCGGAGATCGCCGGCGTGTCGCGGTTCCACCTTGTGCGTGCCTTCGCCGCAGCGGTCGGTCTTCCGGTGATGCGCTACGTACGGGCGCGGCGGCTGACGCAAGCGGCGCGCAGTCTGGCAAAGGGCACGCCCGACATCCTGTCGCTGGCGCTGGAGGCGGATTACGGCTCCCACGAAGCTTTCACCCGCGCGTTCCGCGACCAGTTCGGCACCACGCCCGAAGCGGTCAGGGCGGCAACGTGCGTCAGCCACCTCAATCTTCAGGAGCCGATCCTCATGGATTCCACGATGCTAGATACTCTCGCCCCACCGCGTTTCGAGACCGCCAAGGCCTTTCTCATCGCCGGTCCCGCCGAGCGCATCTCCTGCGACAACGGCGCCATGATCCCCGGTCTGTGGCAACGTTTCCACCAAGAGGTCGCCGACATCCCCGCCCGCGTCGGGAACGTCGCCTACGGCGTTTGCTGCAACGCCGATGATGCCGGCAATTTCGACTACATCGCCGGCGTCGAGGTCGCCGACTTCTCCGACCTGCCGCGCCGCTTCGCCCGCATCCGCATCCCCGAGCAGCGCTACGCGGTGTTCTCCCACAAGGACCACGTCGCCTCGATCCGGCGCACAGTGAATACCATCTGGAATCAGTGGTTGCCGGCGTCGGGTTTCAAAGCTGCGGACGCGCCGAACTTCGAGCGCTATGACGAGAAATTCGACCCCGCCACCGGCAATGGCGGCTTCGAGATCTGGGTGCCGGTGAAGGAGTAGCGCGCAACGCTGGCATACCGTCCCGCTTGCTTGGCAAGCCTTGGCGACTTTGCCATAACCGCAGGCAAATCTTGCCTGCGGGGCCCGTGCTGGACATCCCGTGCAAGCCATAACAAGCAGCCGGGAGGGTCCCAAAATGCCTGACGTCCGCGTTCTCGCCACCGACCTCGAATTTCCCGAAGGGCCGGTCGTGATGCCGGACGGCTCGGTGGTGCTGGTGGAGATCCGCGGCCAGCGCCTGACGCGCGTTTATCCCGACGGCCGCAAGGAGATCGTCGCCAAGGTGCCCGGTGGCCCGAATGGCGCCGCCCTCGGCCCCGACGGCAAGATCTACATCTGCAACAATGGCGGCTTCTCCTGGATTCCGACCCGCAACATGATCATGCCGGGTCCGCAGCCGGACGACTATCTCGGCGGCTCGATCCAGCGCGTCGATCTGCAATCCGGCAAGGTCGAGACCGTCGTCACCAAATGCGGCGCGCACGATCTGCGCGGGCCGAACGACCTGGTGTTCGACAGGCAGGGCGGCCTCTGGTTCTCCGATCTCGGCAAGCGCCGCGCCCGCGAGATGGATGTCGGCGGCATGTATTACCTCAAGCCCGGCATGACCGAGATCGTGGAAGTCGTGCATGGCGTGCTGCCGGCCAACGGCATCGGGCTGTCGCCGGACGAGAACACGGTCTACATCGCGGAGACGCCGACCGGCCGGCTTTGGGCCTATGAGCTCTCGGCGCCGGGCACGCTCAAGCCGCGCGATGCGATCTATCGCGGCGAGCGCGGCAAGCCGATCTGCGGCCTCGGCGGCTACCAGATGTTCGACTCGCTCGCAGTGGAGGCGAACGGCAATGTCTGCGTCGCCACCCTCGTCTCCGGCTGCATCTCCGTGATCGCGCCCGACGGCACCCTGGTCGAGCAGGTTCCGACCGGCGACCGCGTCACCACCAACATCGCCTTCGGCGGCCCCGAGCTGAGGACCGCCTACATCACGCTGTCGGGTAAGGGCGAACTGATCGCCATGGACTGGCCGCGCGGCGGTTTGCCGCTCAATTTCCTAAACAAGTAAACGGTGCTAGTGACCGTCATTGCTGTGCATGTTCATTAATTCGCTGATTGGATCGCTCCAGCGGAGGAACGATTCGATGCGAGACAACAGCTATGACCGAACGGTTGAACGCAACTATCTGCAGAAGTGGCGTTTTCTGATTTCGGAGTATGAGGCGGTGAAGGCTGGCCGATCGCCGCTGTTCAAGCGGGTCGGCGACTTCTACCGGCACCACGGGACCTGCTCGCAGACGTTCCGCAAGTATTACAATCGCTATCTGCAGAGCGGCGAGGACG
>Ga0209489_103630_pt1 | contig 29741 bp, 28 predicted proteins | sample SiratrowhiteBW_FD_187527 | JGI IMG/M metagenome (GOLD analysis project Ga0209489, IMG submission 187527) | Root nodule microbial communities of legume samples collected from California, USA - Siratro white BW (SPAdes) (version 2) | ecosystem: Host-associated > Plants > Roots > Nodule | place...
AAAAAAAAAAAAAAAAAAAACCTATCACATTTCTAATTTTTCAGCCTTCATATTCTAAATACCCAAAAATTAAATTTTAGATAAGGTTACGGGACTCAACCTCTTAATATTGTGTGATATTATTCGGATTTAGTATTGTTAAGTTTAGTTATTATATCTGAAATATTATTTCTTAAAAATGTCTAAAAATATTACGAAAAAAAAATTTCAAATTAATCTTAACCTAAACTTCTAGGTCATGTAAAAGATTATTGAATATTAAAATAAGTACATAATGAAGTGACTAAGACTAAACTTTAAAATTCTTCTCAAACAACCTTTTCTTTTAAACGTGATATTGGTACCAATTTGTCAACTAAAGTAACAATATCTGAACTTAGGAAATGTGCGTTGTCGTTATCAATTTCCCCTTAAATAAGGGTACTCACTCTTTTTTATGAACAGTGTGTCAACGTGATGAAGATTGGTTTAAAAATGCAAATTGAATGTTACATGATTTGCATAAAATATTAGGAAGGAAAAGACAAATTGCGTAGAGGCTGATACTTGCAGCACTTGAAAAATAACACTTAAGCACTAAGTACAGTATAGGGTTACTCTAAGTATGTGTAGTGCGCTAAGTTGATGAGTTCCCTCTCCACTTTCTTCTCTTATATGCTAACTACCGTGCGTAACTAAGTGGTTTATGGATGAATCCATAATAATAAAAAAAAAAAAATTAAAGGTATAAGGGAAATTGATTTTTTGAAGCCATACTGGTGGTTGAACTGAAGTCTGCGACGACCCATTATGTAGTATCCACTCAAACATCTTGCCAAAAATGGGTTTGACTCAGTGGACAACTCTAATTAACCCTTATCTTCGTTGACTAATCCTAATTCAATCCATTCTATATTCTTATTAATTGACTCAACCAAATCTCCTCATCATGTTCAAACATCCTTTGTTTTCAGTTTGTTCCTGAATAAAACAAGTAGAGGAATCTAACAATTTATGTGTTTCCCATAAACACCCAATTCACTTACCACATCATAATTTATTTCTGAAATTCCCAACAAGCAATTTTTTTTTTTTCCATATAAAACGTGCTAGTAGTATTGGTTTATGAGGCAAGTATATTTTACCCAAAAACTTTGTCTCTTTAATTTTTTTTTTCAATTTCATTCTCTTTATTTCAAAGATTTTTATTTTTAAATTGTCATTAAAAAAAAGAAATCTGCGAAATCTTCAACACCCATAAACAACAGTCCAATTCAAATTCATCAAGTCGTCTAAATTTATAATTAAATTAATAGTTTTAATAATTAAAAGATTATTCTAAATAATTGATTTATTCTAACACTCCACAAGTAGATGATCCTATTTAAAGTATTCTGTCAAAAACGTGTTTCGTTATTTTAGAAAACGAAAAACTACAGTGATGAAATATGTCATTTGAATTGAAAAACTGAAATTCTTTTTCTGCCCACGCTTGTTGTGATATGATTAACCAGCACTCTCACGGATTCAGCCATTTTGTGACTTATTTGAGTCTGCTCGTGCAAAAACACTTTAAGATCTTCCTGTATGGATCAGACAATGTTATTCCATTCATTTGAAGATTAAATATTTTTAAATATCATTTATCATGGATTTTTCTTCATTCTTTCAGATTTCTTTTATTTTTTTCACACGAAAACAAAAATCATACAGTCTATGTATATTCTGCCAAGTGTTCATATGCTTAATGTTAATGTGAAGTTATTAGAATTTATTTCGCTAACTGGTCTTTCACTTTATTGTGGACATGTTATCAGGTATGTGCGAGTTTAATGAGAAATGCAAGTTTAATAAAAAAGTTCAGCAAAATTTAATCTAATATCTTAAGATTCTTAAAACCCATCAATCTAATACTTTAAGATTTTGTTTTGATATCTAGATATTTTTCCTTGGATTTTCTTAGCAGTGTTGATATTTCAAATATATTGTAGTGACTTAGTCATTTCGGCATTTGCATGGTAGCGCCAAAAAAAAGAACACCATGTTCATTAATCCTTAGATATGCTAGCTATTTCAGTAACATGACCAAGTACTTACTATAATTTATCATCTAAACAAAAAATTCAGGTAAATCGCGTTTTATTAGATCAATAATGTTTTGGCTCCAAGAAGTGTAATCTTGCTTACAAAAGAACATTAAGAGTTTATCAACGCTACTGTCGATAACACTCTTTCAAGTACATAAACTGTTCTAATACAGCACAATTTTGTATGCATCCAATTCTGGTTTGAGAATTTGTTCAGCAAATCACCAGCTCATATTCCTTGTCCTTGACGTTTTTGTTTATGAGTAGTGCACTGCAGGGTTTGCGTCGGACTGGAAAGTCATATCCTGTGTGAACAGCATTATAACTAAATTGATTGCGTGAAGGATCAAGAAGATCACGTATAAGCGTTTAATTTACTTTTTTATTTCTTTAACGTGCACAATATAATTTAGTTTTTCAATTTTTTTGGACAAATTTTGAATACACGAAACTTTATATATCATGTTTTCTTTTACGTAAACCTCTTGCGATATTCCTTTCTGTATAAATATTTGAAAGTCTATACCAGAGTTTGGTTTGTAAAGTAACATTCTGATTTGAAAATGAGAAAAGTCGATAGATTTTATATTGCGTGAAGTTGAATGAGGTGAAAGTAAAAGAAGATGGCGTGTAGAAAATTTGTGGGAAAAGTGAAAGTTAAGAAAAAGATAGAGAGAGTTACTGAGTATATTCAACGTTGATTTTTGCATGAGGGAAGCGCGAAATAGCTGCAAAAGCATCATTTGACATGAGGAGGGTGTTGGGACAAGATGAACCTGGACAAGAATCTACCACTTTAACATCGATGCTACCACCTTTGCATGGTCTATTGTTTCCACTAACACACCTTATTCTGTATCTCCTTCCACACGCTGCTCCATTATCCCATAACCCTTCGTTCACAGCCACAAATAGATTTCCAGGAGGAAATTGCCCTACCCTATTTCCACCGCAAGCAGTAGCTGCATGCCCAAACAAACATGCAACAACAACAATTACACGATCATTTTGTTTTACTATGAAACAAATACAAATAATATATGTTTGTGTCTTATTTTTCCACTGTTGCTTCGGAAGCATGCATGTAATTAACATAGATTCATATAGATCGGAGAAAATGAAGAATGAACAATTAATTAATGTTGACTCACGCATGTATGGTGGTCCATAAGCTGCAGCAGTACCAACGTCTCCCACGACTAGGCTCACTTGTTTGAGCAATAGGCTTGAAAATATTACGAAGGAAAAGAGCTTCATCATGGTTTGGGAATGGAGAAAAGCTAGCTAGGATTAACTATGCTTAATGGTTCATTTAATCCCGTGTGCTAGCTCTCGGTATTTATAGCCATGGAGTAACCACTTCATATCTATCACAAGATGCTTTTGCATTAAAACAATTAGTTTACGATGTATGACAACAATCATATGACACGTGGGTTAAATGAATTTAAGGTTGTGGGATTTGTATGGCTGAGTTTTTCCCTCGTGTAGCACATCCCATTTGACTCTGATTTTAGTGGTAGACTACTCCTACAGAAGGATCACGATAAGACACATTAAAAATCAATCATCATGCTTGTGATCATAGTAGAGTCGAGTGAATCAATGATATAGCTTTATTTATTTATTCTTTTTTTTTTTTTGAGAAATCATAGTGTGACGCCCTAGAAGCTTTACGCTACAACATGAGAACAAAGAGATGAAGGAACTCTCTCTTCCTTTTCGATATTTATCCTATCTTACACTGAATTTTGCTATTTTTTTCTCTCAATTTTCACCATTATAGACTCGTCAAATTTCTAATTGCATGATAGTCAGAAATTTGTCCAATTGGATGATCGAATAAACAACATGATAATTAACCTGAAAAATTGGTGAAATTTGGAGGATAACGTTAAATTACGGTGATCATATATTCATAGTACAGAGAAAGCCTTATTCTTAATATGAACAAAAAAAATCTTCAAGTTATTAACTTTTGGGGAGAAGAAATATATTTTGACATAAAATTAAGCTGTTTTTTTGTGAGTTTTCCATTTGTGAATCGTAAAGACCAACTTTTACCTCCTTTATTTTGTATATAATAGTCACTTTTTTTAAGAAATATTTTGTTGTTCATTTGTTACTATTAAAATTTTAAGATAAAATAGCTTTGTTAATTATATTTTTTATTTCTATTCATATTATGTATTGAAAATCATTTAAAAAATAAAAAATATATAACAGGTAACTTATCTGAAATTATATTCAAATAATTTAATATTTTTTAATGAGTGAAAAATGATCTTAAACAGCTATTATATGCAGTGATTCTGTAACGCAACGCAACCAAGTATTTCCTTTTCCCAAAATATTTGAATTCTGCAATCGAAAGGGAGAACGAGTTGGCTTCAAAGGAAATGGGACAAAATCACATAATTAATTAATTCAAGGTCTTAAATTCTGGTTCTCAAACTAATAATCAACTATATTCTTCATTAATATAAGTCACTTTTGTCATTGATAAAAATAATTAATTCAATTTATTTTATCATTTTAAAAAATAATATCATTATTATATCAAATTTACTTTTATCACAAATAGTTTTATTTATTGTCGTCATTATTAATATATATATATATATATATATATATATATATATATATTTTTAATAGAGATTAGTAAGAAAAAAAAATTATATTTCATAAAAATTAAAAAAAAATGTCTTATAAAAATTACTACCAATTTTTTCTAAATTATATTTATAATATTTAAGAAAAACGTGAGTAATGTATTTTAAAATAATATTTTAAACTATAACCATTAATCAATTTAGGGCATATTTGAAATCACCTCTCTGAAAGTATTTACAATAGGAAGAAAAAGAAAAAATATTAAAATAATATTTGTATAAACAATAAAATGCAATGGTGACTTATGCGGAAAAAAGATAAGAAGAACAGAAATCGACCAACCTCAAAATCAAATCTCTTTCAACAAGTTGAATTTTTTTTTTATTAAATTTTGGTAAGAAGTGACCATAACAATATAATAGTAATCTTCATCATATCTTTTCAACACATTTTTTATTAAATAAATATATTAGGAGCATATTCTTTAAACTTTATTATATATAATTTTATATCTTATACTATCATAAAAATATTATAATTTATAAATTGATAATGTCTCATTAAATGAAAAAAATACAATCTACAGAAATCTTGCTTTTTTTAATCAAATTTTAATCAATAGTAGAAAAATGCTTTCAAAAATTAAATTATGAAGCATTTCTCTATATTAAAATTGATTGTATTACACAATTATAACCAGAGTCGATTTCTCCCCTTCCAAAAATATATTTTTTAAAATAAATTGTTCCTTCTTATATCATTATTTAAATTTGAAAATATAATATATATATATTTCAATTCTACTCTAAATTTAATTAATATGATGAGAGAAAAATTAATTATGATGAAAAAAGGAAAATATAATGACATATAAATATATATTAAAATTAAAATTTAATATTTGTTGTATAACATTTGTATAAACACTAAAAGCAAAGGTCACTTATGCGGAAAAAAGATAGGAAGAAAAGAAGTCAAACAATGTCAAAATCCAATCTCTTTCATCAAGTTGAGATTTTCTTTTATTAAATTTTGGTAAGAAGTGACCATAACAATATAATAGTAATCTTCATCATATTTTTTCAACACATTTTTTTTTAAATAAATATATTAGTAGCATATTATTTAAACTTTATTATATTTACTTTTATATTTTATACTATCATAAAAAATATTATAATTCTATAAATTGTTGGTGTCTCATTAAACGAAAAATACAATCTACAAAAATCTTGCATTTTTTTATTAAATTTTAGTCAATGGTGGGAAAATGCTTTCAAAAAGTAAAGTATGAAGCGTTTCACTATATTAAATTATTGTATTACACAGTTATAATTAGAGTTGATTTCTCCCCTTCCTTTCGAAATATATTTTTTAAAATAATTTGTCCCTTTTTATCACATTATTTAAATTTGAAGATAATATATACTTTTCAATTCTACTCTAAATTTAATTAATATGATGAGAGAAAAATTAATAATGATGAAAAAGGAAAATATAATGACATATAAATATATATTAAAATTCAAAATATAATAAGTAACTCACTTAAATTTATTAAAAGTAAAAAAAAAAAATTGATTTCTTTAGTTTTAGTAATATTTTTTTTATTTGAATGTGTAAGGATACTATATTACAAGCATATCCCTTTCTGTAAATATATAAAATTTAGGTTTAGCCGATTGGGATTAGGTTGGAGAGCTACACTAGATTTAAAAAGAGCAACTTTACCTAACTTCTCACCCCACCAAGGGCCACCTGCACTAAACAAAACAATATATAAATTATAAAAAAGAAATTTAGATTGTGATATTTGCAAAGTAAGAGTAAAACTCGTCCTGTTCCCAGAAGATAAGGGACACATCACACATCATCTTAAAAAGAAGATATGTATTAATTCTCTGAGAGAAATTAAAGATTAAAGGATTATGCTTAGACAATAATAGCATAAGCAATTGAAAAAAAAGCCATTGCAGAGTACATGGGAGATTTTATTTTATTAATACCAACAATAACAATGTCAATAAACATTAATTTTTAGCAAACATTAAAATAATACTACAATAACGTACATATATACAGAATAATATAAAAAGTGACCAATGCTAGGGAGAATAGGGAGAAAACAAGTCAAACGACGTCAAAATACATTCTCTTTCCAGAAATTGACACGAGGAGTCAGGGCAACAAACTTTTTTTGATTTTTTAAACATTTTTCATTATTAATTTAGTAAAAATATCATCAACACATTATATATATATATATATATATATATATATATATATATATATATATATATATATATATATATATATTCCTCATACATTCCTGTCAATATATCGTGTTTTTATTATGTAAAATAAAATATTAATAACATATTTTGCAACACATTCCATATTACAATATGGATCACTAATTAAGGTTGATCCGTAATATAATTTTTAATAAAAGAAGATTATATTAGAAAAATAAAATATTAAAAACATTTATTATTATTTCTATTAACAGAAAGTTTTGCTATTACAAAATCATCATTTATTCGTATATTACTATGTTTTCTTTTTCTTATATGGCGTATATTACTATGTTACATGTGTATACATGTTTCTGCAGATGTACAAAACCGATGTTTAGATTCGGTGCCACGCCAACGCAACTAAAAAAGTGCAAGTTTCTAACGTCTCAACCCACCTAAGAGACAAGCGCATTCCACAAAACAAAAAAACAAACTCAAGTTTAAAATTGTGATATTCAGTTCCAAGTAGAGAAGAGGGACACGCTACTACACAATAACATCTTCATTCATTTTTCCACTTTTCATTGCAACCTTTTTCTGTCGATCATGTCTTAGGATGGCAATCTCACCATCACCCTGAAACCATTACTGTGAGCCACACTCATCATTGAGCCCTACCACAAAGAAAAAAGTAATCTTTATTACAAATCACAAGTCAGAAGACCAACTTTGTGGCTGATGGGTAGGAGGAGAATCCAACTGGTTGATGAGAAAAAGGATGGGTTTTTCTCTGTCAGCTGCTTGGGGTTCCAATCCGAAGATAGGTGCTACCAATTCGGAGGCTTGTTTGCCAGTGTTGGTCAGATGGGAATGGGGGTTGGCGTGCAACCTAGTGACCCTTCTGGTTCGAGCGAAAATGGTGGCACGAAGTTCCCCTTCAATGAACTGTTCATCAAGTACCAGGGAAAAGATGAGGTTGTTGAAGAAAGGGTTGATGGCAAGAAAAGAAAGGGTGGTGTTTCACTACGGTTTAAGATCAGAAGCCCTGCGCTGAGAAGGTTGTTTAGTGGGGCAATAGCTGGGGCCGTGTCTCGGACTGCGGTGGCACCTTTGGAGACTATAAGAACTCTTATGATGGTGGGGAATAGTGACCATTCCACCATTGAGATGTTCAACAATATCGTGAAAACTGATGGCTGGAAGGGCTTGTTTAGGGGTAATTTTGTTAATGTCATTCGGGTTGCGCCTAGCAAGGCCATTGAGGTAATGTATACGTGCTTCTCCAGCATCTTTTATCATTTATCACTGCATGATGGTTGATGCTTTGCTTGTTTTTGTCTCTCTTGGATTACTCGATTGATGTCATTTTATATCAATGTCCTCCACTTGTAATGATTCTATCTGCTATTTGATCATTGGTTTTGATACCAAGAGTGAGTTTTTTGTTTATTTTAGTTACTTTTTTCGTGGTTTGTGCATTTGTTTATATCATGGATCGGATTTTCAGCTGCTTTAAGGAGTGTTGGCATGATTCTTGAATTGCCAGTATTGGAAGTGTATGGTCTGGTTAATTTGATGAGAGGTTTCTTGGATAGGGAGGCTATGCTTTTTGAAGTACTCAGAACGTTTTTTTTTTGTTTCAGAAGTAGTTCCCAGGAATTAACGAATTAAGTGTTTCAAACCCTTTTATGGCCCAAAAATGGTTTCATTTTCTAGCTCTTTGAACCCTTTGACGTGCCCCAAATATCAATTTAATGCATCGTTTTATATTGAGAAAGAAAATGAGTGCGGGGATTATTAGGTATTTGCTTATTAGCCATCATATACAATTGTAAAGGTCATGATTGAACAGAAATACAAGTATAGAACACATGTTAATAGGTGGTTTATGTCACTTTATCCCTCAAACCCTTTTGTTTTCTGTTGTAAATTGTAATGTTTTCTAATTCAGGTGCAGTTGGTTTTTTCGCGGAAGAACCTCTCCTCTTAGGAGGCTCGTGTGCTAGACCACCTTTTAATTTTTTCATCGAGAGATCTACCCATTGAAACTATGTGCAACCATTTCTTTTCATGACAGTATATGCCTTCAACTGTTCGCTCCATAATTTTTTATGTAGTCTTTACTGAAAATGCTACTCTAAAGTGACAATGTCTGTAAAGTGTACAAGTATGGTTTTACCTTGAATTTTAGGTGAGTTAAGATTATAATTCACTTTAAATTAAATAACGGGTAAATACCCCCTTGTGAACTTTGGAGAAAAGTTTTCTTTAGATGTGTTTTTTCGTATATTAATCTACCATTTGGTCATGCTTCTTTCTCTGGAGTGATCTTCATGAAAAATAGTTTGGTTTTCAAATGCTTTTAAGTTTTATTCGAATGCATTTTTACATTTGCCTTACCCTTTTAATCCCTAATAGTTTTGTGACTTAATTTGCTTCAATGTATGTTGCTAAATGACCCTTCAGGTAAGTCAATGTGCAAGTATGCTTTAGTTTAATTTTGGCAAATTTCAGCGTGTGAACTTGTGAATTCAATTTTTTTGGAAGTCAGGCAAACCCTTGTATCCAAGGACTTTGACTCCCATACATCTTGTTTCTGAATTTGAAAACAAGTTATAATTTGATTTTATTTAGAACTCAAATTCTGTTCCCAAACCCTTCTAAAAGAAATGGGATTTTAATTTATTAGAAATTCAATCTTATGTTTGGACTTCATTGAAATGGGATTGATTTCATTACATTTTATTATTGGCTACTTAGTAAGAAAAAATGTTTGATGTAAATAATAGAATTTAAAATGATATTAATTCCCACCAAATGTTATCAATTTAGAAGGAAGAAAAAAGATGAAATCCACAACGAATCTGGATGTTTAACAGTTCTACGGATGCCAATTAGTTTGGCTTTTGATGACCATGGTTTTTAGTAACAGTTACTAGTTTCTTCATGGAATATTTTCTTTGATTATGCTCCAAGTGAATGAAGCATCACAAGCTTGAGTTATCTGATTTAGGGATACAATACTAATCCACACTCCTGCAAAATCCATTTTGGCACCGAAGGAGTATTCTACAGTGGCATGAAATCACATTTTAAAATCCCCAAGCTATAGAAACTTGACATTTATTTGCTTCACTTTCCTTCTCTGATTCGATTTTGCATGTACAACAAAGACAAAGATACTATCTGATTTTGCACAGAAAAACAAATCCCGTTTTGCTTGTTAATCTTCTGTTGGAAAATCTTACTGCCAGATGTAAAAAGCATTAAAAGTCTATCAGTTATCAAATGTACATGATAGTTTCTATGTATCTCAATACATTTTCACCCGTTGCTGCAGCTATTTACTTTCGATACAGTGAACAAGAACTTATCACCAAAGCCCGGGGAGCAATCGAAATTCCCAATTCCTGCATCATTGATTGCAGGTGCCTGTGCTGGAGTGACTTCAACTTTATGTACATATCCTCTTGAACTAGTCAAGACTCGACTAACTGTCCAGGTATGTACAGAAAAAAGATACAAAAAATGTTTGCTTTCCCATATACATGTTTTAGAAACTCAGCATTCTATGAGAAAATGAAAGAAAAAGTAAAACTTGATTGGTGTTTTGCAGAGAGATGTTTATAATGGTCTGCTTCATGCATTCTTGAAAATTATTCGAGAAGAGGGTCCTGCAGAACTTTACAGTGGCCTTGCAGCTAGTCTCATTGGAGTTGTCCCCTATGCTGCAGCCAATTACTATGCCTATGACACTTTAAAGAAAGCATACAAGAAAGTTTTTAAACAAGAGAAGGTGGGGAATATTGAGACCCTTTTGATCGGTTCGGTAGCTGGTGCTATTTCGAGTAGTTCAACTTTTCCACTGGAGGTAGCTCGCAAGCAAATGCAGCTTGGTAACCTCAGTGGAAGGCAAGTTTACAAGAATGTGTTTCATGCCCTTGCATGCATACTAGAACAAGAAGGGGTCCAAGGTTTATACAGAGGGCTGGTACCTAGTTGCATGAAGTTGATACCAGCTGCTGGAATCTCTTTCATGTGCTACGAAGCATGCAAGAGGATATTTCTAGAGAACGATGAGGAGGATTAGGATGTGCCAATAAAGTACTTTGTTTCCATTGAGGTCAAGAACAGCTTTGCTTTGTTCTTGCTTACTCCAATAACTTATTTTGATTTCTCTTATAGTATCGAATTTTCCGCCCCTCCACAAATCACATTTATATGCAATTGAGAATGGAATATTGGTTTTGTCCTTTTATATTTTTCCCATTTCATAGTCATCTTCATGGTCAAATCAAAATGTATTCTTGTCAGTTTTAAAAATCACTGATTATTGACCTATTTAAATGCGTTCATCTTCTAATGAAATCAATTGTTTTAGCATATGCAGCATTTCTGGTCTATGCTTCATAGCTGCGACATCATCGTAATTGATTATTGTCAATATCTGAATTCTGAGACAATCTCACTTTTGGCAGTTAAATTTCAAACAAAATGTAAGTGGAGCTAAACACAAACATTGGTAACCAATAATACTAAAATTGCGTTATGCAATCCTAGACAAATTGTGATTGCGACAAGCGAGTCCCTTTTCCCATAAAAACAGTTGCAGACCATAAATCTCCCTAACATATATTCCTGTCTCTATTATAACTATGATTCTTCCATTTTATTTTATTTTATTTTTCAATTTTAAAATCAAGCAAATTTTAAAATGATTCTTTTTCTAAAATTATTAAATACCAGAACAAATGCTTATCATTTCTGAATATAATAATATGATTCTTGAGAATATAAAGTTATACTGGCAATGAAATTTTTCCTGAAGCATTTTTAGAAGTGGCAGTCATCAATATGCTATAAACCCATCGAGTTGAGTTAAATTCTTGAAACTTGGACATGAATTGTAAAATAACTAATGATTTAAACTTCACTAATTTATTTAACCGAGTTTAATTCAAAACTTGAGTTTTATCTGTTAAAAAATATTAAGTTTGAGTTTGATTTGTTTAACTGATTTATAATTTGATTAATTTTGTTTTTATTAAAAAAGTTTAAATTATTTTTCAACTTTATCATCATAGGATCTAATTTTTTTCAGACTAATCTACTAATAAAAGAATATACATAAACTATTTTCTTAAAAAAATATTGATGTATTAAAAAATAGTGTTTTATACAAATATAGTTAAATATTAACTAATAAAACCTACATTTTGAAATATGTGTACTATATAACAAATTACTACGATATTTCTCTCTCTCTCTCTCTATATATATATATATATATATGGATGGTAACAATTAATTGAATATTATTTAATAATTTATTTTAAATATATTTTAAAATATGCTCAATAGCTTATAAATGCAAATTCATTTCACAGATAATATTGACTCAATTCACTTATTCACTTTTTAGGAAGAATATGCTCCTTTGTGGTACTCGCGCACACTATTTTTTCTTTTAAGTTTTAATTTAGCTTATTTAAATAACCCTGCTTGAAAAAATTTAATTTCAAAAACAAGTTCGAACTGGTAAATAATTAGCTGAATTCGAATAATTAGCTTCGCTCGTTTACATCTTTAGTCACCCATTCTTAAAACTTGTGATTTCCCCAGCAATTTTTCAACGTAACGAGTATGAGGTAAGCCAATGGTTTTTGTTGGGCTAAAATCTTAGAACTAAGGCATAAAGTAAACATTTTAAAGCGGCCAATCTACCTTGGCTTTCCAAACTGGTTGTTATACTGTTTCTTCTCATGGCCACAGTTTCTAATAATCGACCCCAGTATTCATGATATATAAATTACGTTGAGCCAACATCCCTATTATTCTTAATAATTTCAGCAAGCAATAGTGAATACAGGATTTATGATTATAAAATTAAAAGCATTTTTTATTAAAGTATAATACTTAATTATTTCTATCGCAATTTTTATAAACATTTATTCATCGATTCTTTTAGTAAAGACACACTGAACAGTATTTAGGTGTGCATGTGTTTTGCATATATTTTCACACACCCCTCAATTCTTCTGAAACAATGGCGTCTACTTAACAATTGTCATTCAGTATTTGCCTTTGGAGGTAGAGAACAACCAACAAATAAGAGGACATGTATAGGAATAAAAAACACAACACCTTGTTCGATTTCAATAAATATTCCCGTAAACAATTTATATTTTGTGGGAAAAAAATATAATGCATACACCTCAACATTACTATTCTTGTAAGGAACATGTAGATAAATAAACAATAGAAATACGAATGCTACAGAGAGGGTACATTCCCATCAATTTCAGGGGTTCAATTTTCCAAACAACTTTGATAGGCTGAAAATTCTTGGTATATACACGACAGCAACCTTGAGTGTCTCCAGACAAAAGGGAATACCAACAGAAAATGAATCTTTGTAAGAGAACTAACAGGTGATGCCACATTGACCATTGGTTAATCTGTTGGAGTCAGAGGTGAAGGGATCAATCCTCACCCACAGCAAGGAGAATATTGAAGCAAGAAGAACCGACCAGACAATAACAATGGTTGGGGTACGATTTTGCCTGCCCAAGAGACCCTTCAAGAATGGGTATAGATGGGCAATGACCCAGATAGCAAAGAACAGCTTGCCAAATAGTGGACCCCAAGACTGGTAACCACTGTTTATGGCATAGGACACACCAGCCACAATCCCTACCAAATTCACAATAAGCACCGTTGTAGGAGGGATGAGAAGTGATGTCCATTTAAACACATAAAGCTCGGCAAAGTCCCCATCCTCATCCGATGCCTTTGATGTAACAGTAAAATTTGTATCTATCCCAGCAAGCACTTTGAGAAGCCCCTGAAACACGGCAAAGAAATGTGCAGATGTCCCACCGATAACCCAGAATTGTTCATTTCTCCACCAGTCTTCTATGCCGACCCCACTCCACCTAAGCTCAAGAATTGAAGTAGTAAAAATGGAAACGAAGAGGAGAATGAACCACATGCTGGCAAAGTTGCTTATCTGCATAAGATTAATCAATTGTTATTGGACTTCCAAAATTTAAATAGTTCACATTGACAATTAGATCACATTAGGAATTATAAACTTGTCAGCAAAAAATGAGAGAAATCGTTTACCTCAGGAATAATAAATTTATTTGTGAGGAGACAAAATGCAGGAAGCACACAGTAAGCAATCAATGGGATTGAGGTAAAGGGGTAGACAATGGTGTTAATATAGGCAAGTCTCATCAGAGGCCTCAACCTTCCATTGTAGCCATACCACAAGGGACAATGCCTGCTTAGAAAAATCTCAATTGAACCCAATGCCCACCGAAGCACCTGATTGAGACGATCTGAAAGATTGATAGGTGCAGAACCCTTAAATGCTGGGCGAGGTGGCATGCAATAGATGGAAATCCAACCACGAGCATGCATCTTAAACCCAGTCAAGATATCTTCTGTCACCGAACCATAGATCCATCCAATCTGGTGAAGCCAGAAAACGTTTAATTAATATCTAAACAAGCTACTCATTAATGTTTCATCTCATATTTCTTCACACGAGAGGACAGGAAAAAAGAGCACAATGCTAAATTGACGTGCTCACCTCTTTGCCCCATTCAGTCTTGTCTTCATAACCACAGCTGATAACGTGGATTGCTTCCTTAAGAAGAGTTGCAGGGTTTGTTGAAGGTGGAATGCCACCCTGCTCCATGAAAGTGGCAGCAATAAAAACTGGAGACTGACCAAAACGCTTCTCCAAGCTCTTCTGAGACATAAGAAGTGACCTTTCATCATCATAACCTGAAAAGGGACATTACATATTACCAAGGATAAGATATTTGTTATCTTGTTTTCAGATAATTAAGCAACTACAGCAAATTAGAGAAAATTACCAGTAAAAATGATCGATAGGATACAGGTGACAATAAAAGTACATGAAATCAACATAAAAATCTACATGCATAAACAAGAGAGTTTTTCCATAGTAGCATACCTTCAACACCCTCCTCTATGTCTTCCATATTAAATATGGGAACTGTAGATTCGGTTCTGTTCATCGCCCTCTTCTTGTCAATGTACTTCTTATTCCCACCCCTTCCCTTCTTTCTAGAACCCCAACAACTCTTTACAATAATGTTAGGTTCCAAATCTTCCTCAGTCAGAACAGGATCATAACCATACAAAGCCTGCCTGTTGAAACAACAACCAGTTCCCACATAGACTGGACCCTGAATACCATCCTGACCTTTCATGTTGATCTGAAAGGTACAGAAAAGAAATGAAATTTAGCAGGCATTAGACAGCAATGCAAGCAGAAAATATTTTCGTTGTTGAAACATAATAAAATTACACAAATTAAAGTGAGACTTACATCAAAGAACACAATATTGCGATTGGCATATCGATCATGCAAGTCAATGCCATCAAACCTCTGAGGAAATTGCACATAGCATGTCTTCTTTCCAAGAACAGGATCCATCATGAAACACATGGCTTCTTTAAGAGCTTTGCTATTATTGAAATAGTGATCACAATCCACATTCAGAAGATATGCACCATTGGTCAAGACAGCAGAAACGCGAATCTGCACACAATGTAAACCAAGATTAGGTATGCTCAAAACATGTTTTTTCTGGTAAATAAAAACCTCAGCCATATCATACCCAAGCATTACACAGTAAATGAAAAGTATGTCTGGTTTGCAGAAGGAATCATAGTACTAATTTCCAGCATTAACTCTTACAAAATCCATATGATCAAATACCAACACTGTTCACATCCTAAAGCACATTAGAAAACTTGTCACCCAGTGGTTAGTGCATCATTGTGCCATGTTGAATCACAGCATCAGTTTGCAGGTTATTTTCAACATATATTAGTTCTGGCATAAGCATACAAGTAAAACTCACTGCTTCACATAAAAACCATAAACTTCAACGAGTGAAACAAGATGCGGATGAAAGCCATTAATAAAAGCATTAATCAGCAAATCCATAGAACATAAAATAAGAAGCTTCAGTATGACAAACCAATGCATTCATAGCTCCAGCCTTCTTGTGATGTTGGAAGCCTGGTCGCTTCTCACGAGAAACATAAACAAGTCTAGGAAGCTCATTTCCATCTGTATCCAGCCCTCCACTGTGACCTAAAAACACCTGCAGAAAACAAATATTAACAGCTTGAAAATATAAAAACTGCAAAAAGACTATACAAGCACTTTGGAGAAAAAGGTAATACCTGAATCATTCCAGGATGATCCCTAGGATTATTTCCAGGCCAAGGAGTTCCATCCTGCATTGTCCAACCTTCCTCTGGCATCTTCTGAGCTTTGGCTACAAGGGCATTGATCCGGACTTTGAATTCTTCATATTCTCTCTGATAAGAAGAAAATATTTATATTTAATTTCTAAAACTCGTGAACCATAAGGTAGGCCTCGGGTGGAGGGGAGTAAAGATGTTATATGCTCAAGTTATAGAACTGCATCCTTTGCTGGTGCATTGAAAATGTCTAGATATAAATATTTTAACTTGAAGAAAAAAATTGCCTCAAAGAACAACCTTCATTGATCGTCGCTCCTTCACAAATGAGGGTTGAATCTTGTCCTTCAAGTAATCAATCTTCTGGGCAAAATAAAACTCTGGGGCTCTTGGTTCAATATTGTGCTTTTTGCAGAAGGGCACCCATTTCTTTGCAAACTCAGCTGTTTCCGACAGTGCTTCAAATGTCAACATAGCTGAACCATCATCTGATACGTAGCAGGAAACTTTGTCCACAGGGTAATCAACAGAAAGTATAGACAACACCGTGTTTGCAGTTACAAGAGGTGGCTCTTTGAGGGGGTCCACTGTACTCACAAACACATCAACAGGATCTAGCTGTGATGGTTCTCCTTCACGATCATATCTAAAAGAATGCATGCTTCGATTAGCGACAGAAAAAGCCACATGATTGTTAAACCAAGACGCAAAAAGACCATCAAAAGGAGAATAAAATGAGCCATCCTGACCTTAAAGCGAGCCGTTCAAGATAAGTCTCACGATTAACTGGAGACCATTTTGGAAACTGATCCAGTATCCAAGATAAGGCAAACCAAATCTCACAAATAACTGATGTCAACCACAGTGGGTATGCATCTTTCACAGGGTGTGTTACACGATATTGTAAGAAGAAGCCAAGAATAATCAACCGGAGTACTATAACAACACGATAAGGTGTCAGCTGAGATGAAGGAATTGGCACCACACGACTCATAGGTTGTCGGGCATCGTCAACCCTGTCAGGAGAAAATAAATTTAACTTAAAATAGAAGAAATGAAAATCAAACTGCATAAATATTGAAAGCTTTTATATTCTGCCTGCAAATTATGAACTTAATTAAGAAAATCTAGACCTGTAACCATCTTCCCCCGAGCACACACACACACTTTAAAAAATAAAAATGCTGTGACACAACCACAAGTGAACTATTAATCTATTATATAACAACTGGAACTAAGTGCAATCTTCCATAAGGAAGAGAACGCGAATCACCTTTTAATGATCTTTTGAATGTTATCAAATAAAAAATAATGTGCCTAACCTACATTAGCAAAGATTTCTACAATACTTTCCAAGTTATGATCTATAATCATTAAACATCAATGAAAATGGTTCGAGTCGTTTACATTTGAAGTTCTTCTCCATTAGAACCAGTCCCTTCAACATCTCCTCCTTTCCCTTCAGCGTATCTACCGGTCATTTGTACCATATTTTTCTCCTGCTTGAGCTTCCAACCTTCAACCCTTTCTTTCCAGTCAACATTCCCCAGACCATAAGAATTTAAGTCCTTTGATGGGTCCACAATTCTTACAGGAACTGTTGTAATAACAAGATTTGGTGAATATAACTTTCATACTAACCATTAAGTATCGCATTGTAGCATCAGTTCTTTAACTCTATACCTGGTTGTCTTGGATCAATATAGGGGAGTGAGTGAACCTTTTCAGATGGGCCCAAAGGACCTGAAGTAGTTCGCACAGATTGAGTATCAGGTGTGGCACATGGAATCTCACCGGACATCTGACCATATTAAGTTAAAAAATGTGATCAGAAGATTTACATTACTCTCCAGCCGGCCATCAATAAAACAGAAGAAATGAAAACAAATGCATTATCCAGACAATTGCATCTCTCTCACTTCTCACACACTATATGCAGACAAAATCTAAAGTACAATCGGCATATAGAAACCATAAAATAGTGGAGAATATTATTACCGTTTGGCCATTGGTGAGGAGGGGAATTGGCTGTTGAGATTCACGTCTAGAAGACGATGAAAGGTCAGCATCTTCCTCCCACTGGCGCCTGGCCTTGGCTTTTCCCTGGGCATAATTGAACTCATTCTCTATGTCATCAGAGTCATCTTCATCTTCATCTCCCTCAACTCGAGGACTCCCTGATATTTCCACAATCACTCATTCAAATCAAGACTCAATCACAATAACACTCTCACCGAAAAAAAAAAAAAAAAACCAAAACAAAACAAAAGCTCACAAACCTCTGTGCCTCTTGTATCTGGTCTTGCACTGTGGACAAGACTGGTTCCCATCCTTTCGCTCGTATTCATAACAAGGACGACACACAGGGAAGGCGCACTCGTTGCAAGCAACAAACACATCACCAGTCGCAGTCAATCCAACAGTATCACCGCAAATTTGACAGATTTGCCCATTCAAGCTCTTCAGGGGTTTAGACTGCAGATTAAGAGCGTTACACTAAGTGAGAATTATCCAATTTCTTAATTAATTAAATAAAACACGAAGATCGAACTAAGTAACGCCATAGAACTCCAAATGAAAAACAGATCTGAGGCAGAAGTATAAAACGAGAACAACATTGTCAGGGAAGTGTGAGAGTTAACTAACCCCGCTGTCAGAAGAATCGTGGCGAATCCGGACGAGCTCGTTCCGTTTGTGCGAGCCAGCGACCATTCCCGCACTCGCTTCCATCTTCACAGAGAAAATGCTTCAGATCGAAGATCGCGACAGAGCAGAGAGAGATCAATTTGGAAGCAAAAGCAAAGCGTGATAATCTTCGCCCATTCAATACGCCATCTCTCTCTTCACTGAAGACTACAGCTAGCTAAGCTTCCAACACGCTCTCACTCTCAGTTTTATGGTTATTACTTTACCGGATAAACCCTTTCCCGGTGCCTTCCCAAGCCGCTTAAGCTCTGGCTCTTGAGCTTCGGCTCAGTCGTTACATTAGCCTCTTCTCGAAGACCCAATCACATGCTGACACCTGTTAACCGCTTGAAAAAGACACGGAGCGATGAGAAGTTTGGCATGTGGAATATTTCTTGAAGTGGCACCAGGCTGTCCAAGTTAGTACCGGGTGCTTCCGGTTTTCCCTCCACCGGCTGTCGGTGCCACGCCATTGACAAATGTGCTCCATCATCCACCAAATTACAGATCTGCCCTGTTACAAATATAATAACTGGACCGTTACAACTAACACTGATTAATTTGTTGTCAATTTCTTGTAATAATACTGCAAGTTACCGACAAAATACAATATGTGTCTAGCGAAATTATATTTTTAATTCACTTTAATCATATATAAATTTTACTAAATTATATATACAATATATATAATTTATTTTAAGTTTGAAAAACAAAATTAAGAAAAAAGACATATTTATTTCTCTAAAAATGTTTGTTCCTGTCCGGTTAAAAATAAAGATATATATTATATAATAAGGGTGTTGAATGAATGCTGCTAGGAAATTTTGGAGTTGGGACAGAACATTGGGTAAAACATCGTTTTCCGGTTTCTATTGGCAATTGCACTTTACACTAATTCAGAAAGAACTTACACATTTAAAAATATGTCCATTGCAAGCATATGTAGGATTACAATAATACTATAAATTACATAGGTCAGAAGTAGTTGCGCAATTTATATCATTGCATTAATAATTGTAATCAATAATTTCTTTTAATAAATGAATATTTATTTATGTCTTGAAATATTCACTTATTATCTTGATCCAATTATGGTTAGGATCTTATATAGTAAAAAATAAATAAAGGAATTAAGTTAAAAAAGTGTTTTTTTAATAAAATATAAATATAAAACTTTAGATACAACTTCCAGGATTCAAATTGCATACGGGTCTATGATATGAACTACAAATAATCTTTAACAAAATATATATATATATATATATATATATATATATATATATATATATATATATATATATATATGATAAGAAATAATTTTTAAGTGAGTTCTTTAATTATATGAACCAACTTCGGATAAATTTTACTATTTGATATGCGATTCTATTTGTACAAGACGGGTCTCATATTTATTCTCTTAGTGGATTATATATAATCTTTAGCCATCACCATTGAATGTAATCAATATCACTTGGCCAACACGAGTAACACTTAAGAATAAATTATGACTTAAGACTTTTTTTTTTTTAAATTACACTTATATATTAATTGTTTAATTATTACAATGGCTTTTTATAAATAGTACATGTGTAATTGATAATCATGTTTTTAATTGAACAAATATTTTTTGCTTTTGAATTAGAATTATTTAAAAGTTTAACTATTAAAAGTTTGTAAGATTTTATATATAAATTGAAATAAGTAAATTATTTTGATATGTTTTGTAAATAATTTATTTTTAAGCGGACTAAGAAATTAAAAAATCTCGCTAAGACTTGAAAAACATGAAAATTACATGAAAGTTCCTTAAGTTAATGTATTCAAAACCTACATTGTGCCTGAATGGAAATTTTGACAATTTGAAAAATAATTAAAATACATTCAAATTCAAATGGTTTAGATACACTATTTTGATTACTTTTTAATATAAAAATATCAAAAATTTCAATCAATCATAGAAACGTTGACAAAAGAAATAATTATATGTATTTGAACTGAATAAATTTGGTGGATATCTACGTAAAGTTTCACAACGGAAAAAACTCTTCCTTGTATACTCTTACTTACATCAGTCAAAAATGAAAAAAAAAATAAAAATAAACCTAATCGGTATCAACTAAAACAGAGTGCCACAACAACTATTAAAAGAAAAACTATAATTAATACTGTATTATTAACATCCCATAAAATGATTACTAAAGACTCATATAAAAATTAAATATAAAACATTACATATAAAGATAATATTTCTAGTATAGTAATTTAAAATATATTTTCTTCTCGTAAAAATTTTAAACTTTACACATTCTCATAATAAATATAAAATAAATTATTTATAATTTTATATACAACTTGAAGTATATTCGTCTAACATAGTACATACAATTATAGCATATAAGAAAAAAAATAAAACATAAACAAACATTATTTAAAGATAGTTTCAAATTAAGAATCTTTCGATGTCTATCATTAACAATTTATTAATTATACTCAAAGTTCCAACAATTTAGCATTTCATATACATTGATTATATTTTAAAAGATTTGTGTGCATTGAATTAGACTTAGACCTAGAGGTTCGCACCTGTCAGATGACCATTCTAATTATGAATTCACACTGTTTCAATAACATAAATCTTATCAGGGTAAGTCCTTGACTAGTTTTTCCAAAACACAATTTAAGTTATTTGAATATCTTTGACTTTCATCACCTGGTACTCTTCATTTATATGATTTTAAGGTACCTCAAGGTACGAGTAGAGTTAGGATGTCTCATTCTCAACATATCCTCAAACAATGCATATTCTATAACATCTCAACTTGGTATTTTCTTTCCTAAAGATACTAAGTTTTGAATACTATTCCACAACATTCATTAACATTTCAAAATCACATATTACTACTCATACATCTTACATTAGAATAAAAGGATTAACAAAATTAAGAAAATAAGTGAATTAAAATTTCATAACAATACTCTATTCTGTGTCCGGCCTTAGATAATGACATCCAACGCCCTCAAACTCGAGAGCATAGTTTCTGAAATGCGCCCGACACATGTTAACCTAAGAGCAGAGTCTCTCTTGAATTTTGCTCAACACATCTAGTATGCACTCAGTTATACTGCAGAATTTACAAGTACCTATTATATAAGTTGTCGTTCAATCAAATTTAGTAAAATTCTACCTCAAACCAATTTTTAAATCTATAAATCAATCATTTCAGCCAATACCATAAAATGCATAAATACATATCACCTACTGGTTCAAGCTTTCTACCCAAGTTTTTATTAAATAATTTAAAAGTTAACTTTCTTTACCTGACTAGAATCACCTATAAAATAACTCCACAACCTAATTGATCACAAAGATACTATATCATATTGATATAACTTAATTCTGACTAAGTCAAACCTAAAAAGTATCTAGATAGATATGAAATTCAAAACTAACTCAACAAGAAAAAGAAAAATGAACCTTCTTAAAGTTTTGATTGAGCACATATACTTTAGTCTTTACAAAAAGTCTAATAATGACTATAATCATCAAAGTGATCAAAAAGAAGTCAAATCTTAAAGAGAAGATAGAAAAATAAAAAGAAATTATTTCTTAGAACAATTTAATTTTTATAAAATCTAGCTTTCATAAAATGAAACACAAATACTTGATTATTTTATTTAAATGACTGACTTTAATAATAAATATTGAGATATCATTTTGTTTACCCCTTCCACTCTATAACTATTTTATATTCTATAACTATTTGATATATATAGTTATTACCGTTTTGGTTGAAAATATCTTAGTTCCAAAAACATTGTTAATATAAAAAAACAAACTAAAAACAACATACTAAAGATATAATATCATGAAAAAAATATAAAAATCTAAGAAGATAAAATTTATAAAAAAATAGAAAATGTTTAATCTTTAGATAAAATTTGAAACTTTTCTAAGTTTAAATAATCAAAATTATTTACAATATAATAAAATAAAATTTCTTTTAAAAACTTTCATCCAAACAACATAATTTATTAAAAAACATTTCATATAAACTAAATTACATAATTCGATTACAAACCAACAGGTTTGTGTAATTTACCGAAATTATATTATCTTGCTCAAAGGACTATTACAAGACAGAACCAGAGGACCCCTTCTCTGAACTTTCGAGTGTTTGACATTGGAAGCAATGGACCTAAAAAGAACAGCGTGTCAGAGGAATGCAGCGCCATTTTCAATAGCCAGTATTATAACCAACAGTCACTTTCGTCCTATTTCTAATTCCTGTTCCTCGCATGGCTAAACCCAAAACATTACTACAAGAGTTGGTGAAACCAAACATTATGTTCTATACAATTGTAAGATTTGTCACACATCTTACAACATAAAAACAGAATCAGAGACAAAAATCTTCATGCAGTTTCGGGAACAGAACGCTGGTAAGGAAGACGGTGATCTGGAACTCCCTCTTCAGCACGTTTGTCTTCAAACCACTTAACAACTCTTTTTCGAGGAATGTTTGTTACATGTACAATGCTGCTGATCATTGCATTCTGCATTATGATTCAAGACATACAGATAAAGGGTATCAAACAACAAAATGTGTTGCAAGGAAAAAGCTATGAAATGTTATTAATGTTATTCTCTAATCAGAATAGATTCACATTTATGTTCAACTTTAATGCAAACATTTATATGATACAAAATTACCAGATAAAACTTCAATTGTGATTAGAAAACAGAGTAGTTTTATTAGGCAACATTTCCTTTCTTTTCGTCAGCCCCATTCACTTTATTTGGTGCCAATGAAGGTAGCAACAAGTGAAATTGTGCACGTGTAGTGTTTAATGACTTTCAGTGTGTGTGAGAAGGAATGAAGTTTATATCTCTCGGATATTAACATGGATGGAACATTTATCTTGAGCTCCGAGAATGAGAACAATTGATTTGACTGTCATTTTAGTAGTTGCAGTTTGCAGTACATATCACGAAATTTTCCAACAAAAAATATTACACAGAAGCATGAAACACAAAGGTACTGAATTTACACAATCTAACTGTTTTGCACAAAACCTCAATATACAGTAAAACATGTATTATTTGAAGTTTTAAAAGCGAAAAGTGAAGAAAAATAAATCAGAAAAAAGTATTTATGGATCGTCTTATATCACTAAACTTATAGAAGCACGATAAAAGTTACTTACAGTAGGTCGTTTTGATCTCCTATAAACTCTCTCCAGAGTGTCAACATGGGCCTTTTTCAATCGCTTTTGAGCATACCAATTACGTTGCAAGGTATGAACAGGTACTTTAGCCTTGGATTCGGATTCAGCTTCATCAGTACTTATTTCTTGAAGCAAAATCTCGCTGGGCATAGTTTCAAGTGATACAACTGTTGTTGTGGGTTCATCAGGTATAGTTAGACTCATCATTAAGAGATTTGGGGGAGGGTCACGAAGTAATTGAAGAACAAGGGCCCTATCAAGACAAAGATCGGCAGCAAGATTTTTTATCTGCAATAATTCAAAAATTAAATTTGAGGAATGAAATCCTGAAATTGATATTAGAGACGGTTCTGACAACAGTGTCTTCCATGTTAAGTATGCATGTGTGCATGACAAGAAAACGAATTCACTCATCTGCGCTTAACCCTTAAGATGGCGAGAAAACAAGGAAAAAATTATCTTATCTAAAACTTTGGAGGAGTAAGCGTTTGACTTGGTTCTACCAAATATACTCTAACCTTGTTTTACTGATCTAGTCTAATCCTGTCTTGACCGATCCATTATCCTATTCACTTGTCTTTCCGACAAGTTTTGTAGGCATTCTGAAAATGAAATTTTATCTTTTTCTTCTTTCTCCTTCCCCTTGAAAATTTGTTAACTAAATACTTTCCATATGAATCAAGATACTTCCCAGAAAACTCCATTAAAACATAAAGCAATTTAGCATTATTAAATTTATCAAAGGCAATAATCCTTAAATACAGTGTCCATGACACACCTTGATTACTGATTTTCTCCTATTTTCCCAACAACTTAACCATTTGGAGACATATACTGCCTTCAAATTTGCTCCCTTTCAAGCAAAATTCAACCCATCATTTTAATCTGAATATTTCAATGAAAAAGAAAAAGAAAATTCAGGCTAAAGTCAAGGGATTTGCGAATTAAATTAAGATCCTCAGCAGTAACTAGAATGAATTGCATTTAATAAAGAATCCAGGTCATTCAAAGAGCAAGCAACCAGACATGGCCGGTCTTTATCAGCCAATCAGGCTATAAAAAAGAGACTGTAAAATCAGAGGCACCGTACTAGCGACCATGTTGGGATAAAAGGCTTATAAAATAATTGACATTTTCCCAAACTGATCGTGATTTATCAAACACAAATGAAAAATCATCGAAGCACTTCAAGTAGGTAACATATCAGAACACTTAACCTCTGCCAAAGGTAATCAAAAAATCCCATATACCCTTGGTTATGGTCCCCAAAACTTTATCCATTCAGAATACTCAGCTAATTAAGCATATAAAATGAAATTGGAACAAGGTAATTTCTTAAGATAGTGAACAAGAAACTTACACTTGTTTTGCGGCGACCGGCTTTCAAAGCTCTGGCCAATTTCTTCATCTGCCAATTCTTAAGGTTCAGTGGCTTTTCATCTTCATCCTCATCTTCACGCTCATTAGCATCACCATCACCATCTTCATCATCACCATCATCATCATCATCATCATCATCATCTTCATCATCATTCTCTGGATCACCACCAAGTTCTATGTCGATTACATCCGAGTTCAACAATTCATCATCAAAGTCCCCCAAGGCATTTTCCAACTCACGTTCAAGCAATGCCATCTCTTCTTCAGTTATCCCATCTTCGCCATCATCATCTGACAAATCAGCGTGTTTGAGATCTTGTTCGAGTTGCGTGAAGAGAAGCTCAAAGGCGTCCATATCCTCCTCGCCGCCCTCGGTAACATGATGAGGAGACCGTTTTTTCTTCAAAAGATAAAGCGATAAAATTAAGTGACAGTGAATCCGAGCAGGGAGAAACCTAAAAGCTAGAATCGAGAATTAAAAGAAGACGAGAAATATACAGAAGCATAAAAGATAGTGTGATGTTGAAATGACCTTGTTTTTTTTCTTTTTGGAAGCCGCGACGATTGCAAAAGAGGGCTTACGAGAGGAAGAGGAAAGAGGAACAGAGCAGAAAAATGGTTTTCGTTGGAAAGGAGGAGTGAGGGATTGGGCTGGCGAGAGGAAAGGTTCAGTCCCAGCACACCATAAACACTGAAACGGCACACTCATCCTTCTCTTCTCTTCTCAGGGGTTTATCCACTGCTTCCCAGAGATGACACTGTCTCAGGGCTTATTATATTCTTATCTCTTATGCCATTATTATTACAATATCATTATTATTAATATGACATTAATTCATTCGTTTGTGCAAAAAATGTCATTTATTTGTTTAAAAGTGTGATTAAATTAAGAAGTTAAAAATAATAAGATGAAGTAAAAAAATTATTATAGTAATAAGATAAAAAATATTAAATCAGATTGAATGATTCGAATAATTAAATCGATCATTTTATTTTTGCAGAAAAGAAAAAAAAAATGAAATGGAACACAAGACATAAAAGAGGGGAAATTACATAAGGATACCCTGTTGCTAATAGGTGTGACGGGGAAGAGGTTCCGCAGAGTCCAGAAGCTTGAGATCCTTCCTCTCCATGGCAACTCCCTCGGCATCGTCGAAATGGACGGACAACATTTCCTCAATAGCAGCTCGCATCTTGTTCCTTCTCATCATCTTTCAGATCCCTCTTTTCAGGTACTCCCCACCTCCACTCCTTCCCAATTTTTCTCTTTACTTTCAAAATCATATTCATCCAACTCTAATTCTGTCCACCATCGTCATACGAAAACAAAATTAGAAAGGGGAAATAAGGAAAGAGAAAGAAAAGTAAAAAACGTTTGTGTTCGATTAGACAGAATCGATATTTCATTGATTCTTTCCTTTATGTTAACGACCTTTGTGCTTAAAAAGGTTAGTATCAACTCTAGAATCATTAATCGTTTGATGGTTGACTTTGATTATCTTCACATATGCTACCAATTTTACTTACTTTATTGTGTGATCTAATAATCTTGTTTTTTATGTTGTTATATGGCAGTTAAATAGCTTAATTAGGATGTACTTGTACTAAAATGTTTTTTTTTACATTATCTTCTGATCAAATATCATCATGTAATTTACTTTAATCGTGATATAGTGAATGATTTCTAATTGGTTGATGGAGTAACTTTACACTCGTAAATATTGGATAATAGAATTAGGTAGGCGAAGCTGAAATTCGATTGTAAAGAAGCTAAAAATTAAAATTTAGTGACTATATGAGAAAGTTTCTACAAATACATCAACTAATTTTAATCTGTTAAAGAAGCTAATTTCAATTTTTTTTTTTTCTAGAAGTTCTTACTAGTCAAAACAATTGTGGCACTGAGCTTGTTTGAAATTTATCCTTTTACAGGGTGAGTTGCAGATCTGGCATGTGTACAACCCCTTTGCATGTCACATCGTCGCAGTTAATTGCAAGTGAAATCTTTCCTGTTGTTGTGGTGAAGGGCCTTCTGTACCCAGGGGCTGCAGTGAACGGCCTCATCCACAACTTGACTGTTCCTAGTTGGGACAGTTTGCTGGACTTGTATAATTTGACAACTGTGAAGGAAGCTTCTGCAGTAACTGATCTACAGCGCTTGGAGGTTAGACAACTTAATCACCCTACACCTTTTGTATTTTGGTTGTTGAGGTATCTTGTTTTGGCTTAAAAGTTAAATTAAATCTACTTTCTCATTTTCTGGAGTTGTTTGTTCTTGCCAGTTGTGACCACCATCTTTTGTAATTTGAGCCTTATTACTCTTGTCAAGGATTTTTGGTGCTTTTGAAATACTGATGTCTTTGCTAAGCTGAACACTAAATAAAAGTTGATTATTAGATTTCAAGTTGTAGTTGCCATCTAAGGAAGATGAAAAAAAAATCTGGCTAAAGAGAATACTTTGTTGATAAATTAAAGAGGCATTATTACTAAAAGTCATGTAAAATGTGTGCTGTCATTGTTCTTGCTATTCTTGTCTTTTAGCAAATTGTTATATCTTCATCTGCCTTGCGAATACATCAATTGATTTCATTGTAACACATGGTTGCATTTTCCATTGGGTTTCTGTTTTTGTGTTTGTTTTGATACTTTTAGGTCCTAAAAGTCATTAAATTTGCTCCATAACTGATCCATGTTACTCTTGTCTATTTGCAATTTGATATACCTTCATCTGCTGTGTGGATTTTTTAATTATTTGGTTTGTATCTCAATTCCATTTTCCATTAGGTTTCTATTTCTATGCTTCTGTTGATACTTTTCATCTAAATATATATCAATTGTTTTCCAGGTTCTTGCGGGAAGCTACTTCTCAGTGGCAGGAGCACTTGTGGGTGTTCTGAAACCCGGAAGAATGAGCGTGTTTGGGAACCTTCTTATAATTTGGGGACTGGTCAAAGAAGGGATTTTAGGAAAACCAGTGAATTCTGATCCTTCAAAAGCTGTTTACGTCTACCCAACAATGGTGATTGCTTTGTTATGTGCTTTCTCGTCCGTTAAGTATGATGTGAAGAAGGCTGCTAGGTCAGCCCCTATCAGGTCTTCTGCTAAACCGCTTCAGAGCTCATCCAAGTCTAAGCTGAAATAGGCTATTCTCATGTTGAAAAGTTAAAATTGTTCGATTTCCGCCCAAATTCAATTTGAAACTTTTAGTTCAGTTTTACCAGAATCATTACTTATTTTGCTATAACCCTTTTAATTGATTGAGCTAGATGGGAAAGAGGCTTAGCAACTTATTCATAAGTATAGATATCAGTCGACTGATTCAAGTGTTTGTTATATTTGAATAAATAACTACTCTAGTGATTTTTTAGTGTCGTTTCTGTGAATAGTTTGTTGTACGAGTGGATATAGGAAGAAATGTCTTACAGAATTGTAGTTGTAGATTTTGAGAAAAAAGATACATAATTCTACCAAAGATTGGTTTGATCTCGTGATGCCAGAAATTTCAATTCCTTGCAGCAAACTTTGACACACCTAGAATTAACTACTCCAAATATCAGCATTTTGTAATTCTATTTCATGAGTTTCTGTTTGTACGTGAAAGTGATATATCTTTGCAACCCAGAGGCGTGAACATGAACAACCAAAACAACTAAAGCAGGAAGGACATAAAAGGAACGAATTACGATTGGAAACTTTGAAGCCTCCCCACCAAATATTTCTTGTTTGTTCCCATGGAAAACATATCGGTACATGAAATTTATTTTTATAATTTCACATAGTAAAACACAAATGTTTTTGTTTTTATTTGATGAGGATCACGAGTTATGACATACAGAAGTTTTATGGTATTTAAAAATTTACCAAGAAATATCAGATTGTCCTAGTGAAAAACAAATACAGTCAGTAATTTAAATCCAAGTTTGGAAGAAAGTTATGTCACGCACTAAGCAAAAGGAATCACAAATAGAATTATGAAAATCACCTACTAGAAAATAAAAATGAAAAGTAGCTGAACAAACAAAAACAAGAAGACAATGATTGCGTTAAGTTTAATGAATTTGAGTAAATAATTGAAAAGAAAAAGAATATAAAAACATACAGACGATGATGATATTTTCTAAGCACATGGATTGCTTTTTTTTTTTTTTGGTGTATTTGTGCAAATATCGTAACAAATAGTATTGAATATTCTCCAGGACATGCATCAACTTGGCATCCTCCTGTTTCCAGTACATATTTTTGTTGTTTTACGATTAAATGATAAAATAGATGCATAAACAAC
>Ga0209489_103632_pt1 | contig 29735 bp, 15 predicted proteins | sample SiratrowhiteBW_FD_187527 | JGI IMG/M metagenome (GOLD analysis project Ga0209489, IMG submission 187527) | Root nodule microbial communities of legume samples collected from California, USA - Siratro white BW (SPAdes) (version 2) | ecosystem: Host-associated > Plants > Roots > Nodule | place...
AAAAAAAATATAAATATATTTTTTTTTTATATAATATATATATATATATATATATATATATATATATATATGATATTAATCGATTACGTATATCATTAATTAAATAATATATTTTATATTATATATTATAATTAATTAATTATATTATATATATATATATTATAATAACAAATTTATTTATTATATAAAATATCTTTATTGTTTTATTATTATATTATATAATTATATTATGTTATATTTCATATATAATTAATTACAGTATATTTAATATAGAATTAAATTTATTTTTTATTAATTATTTTAATATTTATATTTTATTATAAATTTAATTATATATATATATATATTACTGTGTATTAAAATAATATTTTTTTATTATATTTTATTTAAGGGTATTGAATTTTAATATTTTTATTTGATTATATAAATCAATTTTCCCTTCAAATCTTCGTATAAGATAAGAGAAAATTTAAAGACAAAGTTTTATCGTTTTTCACAATTTTTTTACCTCGTTTTTGTAACTTTCAGATTTTTTTTCCACGCTTCATATATTTCTGTTTCTGGAAACAAACATAGCCAAAATAGAGGTAATTTTTATTTTTAAATTAATTGTTTATTTTAAAAAGAATGGTAGCAAAACACGACAAAAGTTGTCATTTGATCACCCAATATTTGTATATAGTTATTGACTATCGGTCAGTTATTTTCTGTAAAAAAAATTTGAAGTGTTAATAACACACTACACTATTATTAGTGAACATTTATTAAATATTATAAAAGAAGCTTATTAAATATGTTGAGACTAATAATTATAATTTTTACGAAATTTCAACTAAACTTCAGCAATATTTGAAATGTTTAATTTTCATACTCATTCTTACTTTTAAACAATTATTTGTAACAATCAACAAAAAAATACAATAATATTTCAATCATATATGTCCTGCGAAATTACTTAAAAGTAAAACTATGAAAGAATGTTTAACACATTCAGGTATACTTATACGTGAGAGTTCTTACATTAGAGATACAAAGAGAATATATGAAAAATTACAGCTACATAACATGTAGGTATAAAATTCCAACCTTTCCTTTTAAAAGAAAGATAAAAGACAAATTAACCTATTTAATAAAAACTTTTTTAACACTTCTCCTTTAAGTTAGGACATATAAATTGTATATAACCAGCTTAAAACATATAAATTGAATTTGAGGTTTTCTAAAACAAATTAATCAAAATATATAGTATATGCAAACTGATAATTGGAATTAACAAATTTCATGCAAATTTTCTCAAACCCATTTAATATAAAACAACAATCAACAATCAATTTGTATGTATTTGATTCACTCATGAAATATATGAGTGGAAACAATGTGAATAATAACATGGTTATTATATTACATTTTCACTTTCTGAATTTTACAAAAATTTAAATCTTGGAAAAAATTCTTTTATAAACCAAAGTTTTCAAGTGAATAATGTCATCACCCTATTATTTTCACTTTCTGAATTTTACAAAAATTTAAATCTTGGAAAAAATTCTTTTATAAACCAAAGTTTCCAAGTGAATAATGTCATCACCCTATTATCAACTTCAATTGTAGATCGAAAAACCACTTTTTAGTTTTTCAAGAAGTAACATTGTTACCAATAAAAATACAATATCCAATAGTGAAAAGTTTGATTATGGAAGATATTTTCCAATCGCATCACAATACCCATACATATAAGTATTTCCCTTATCTTCATATAACAATCCTTGTCTTGGAGCCTTTTAGAGGTATCTAAAGATGCAAATGACAACATTTTAGTGGTTAAGTAGGAGAATTTACATAAATTAACTAACCACACCAACTATGAAAAGACAAGTTAGGTCTAGTAATAATGAAATAAATAAGTTTACCAACAAGTCTTTTATATCTTTTTAGGTCTAAAAAAGGTTCCTTTTGCTTTGCCATGAATTTTTGATTTAGACTATTATATATATTTCATTAGAGATATCTAAGACATATATTCTTTGAAAAATATGTTCCTTTGGTTGAGCTACTTCAATAACCAAAAAATGTTTAAGACATGTAAGATCTTTGATCTGAAAATGATTGCATAAATATTTCTTTAGTTGAAAAAGTTTAGTGGCATCATCCCTGGAGGGACTATGTAATCAATATATACAATTAAGTACACACATTTCTCCATATAGGTATGACGACAAAAGACAAAATGATCTATTTCACTACATTTTTGCTCACAAATTTGTGTAATATGACTAGTTTTCAATTCAAGCAAATGGAGATTGACGAAATTTACAAATGAACTCATGCTCCACATCAGCAACAAATAGAAGAGATTGCTCGCTGTAGATTGCTGAGAAAAAAATAAGTTGATTTCAAGAAGGGGTGAGTTAAAATTTCAAAAAATTTAGAAACTTTTTAAAAAATGAATGAAGAATTAACTTTGAATTAAGAACACATTAAAGAAAATCATATTTAGCTTCAAGAAATTCTATTTTAGTGTTCTTTAATCTTCCATAGCCATGCAATATGAATTCAATTCATATATGAGTTGTATGGGACATGGGAAGTGAATAATAACACCAAGAATTATATTAGTTCCCCCTTAAAAGAAAGCTAAATCTATTTGCTTAATCATCCTAATTAAGCCAATTCACTGATTTCAAGCTTTTACAATCACCCTTCAAGAGAAATAAGAAATACAACACAATACAAGATCTTGAACCCTACAGGATCTCTTACAGCCTCTTGTGAAATCTTATCATAAGAAATCCATTTTGACAACCCTAGTCAAGAAACCAATTACAAAACTAGAACAAAATAAGTTAGATAAAGAAGTGCATAGATTTACTCCTTCTAGAAACAATACCATGTGATTCACAATAAGAGTGAGATGTAACACTTAAATCTTGATATTTAAAAAATACTTGGAGATCATTAAGAAAAATCTTTTAATTTTTAAAGAAGAGTTTCAAATGTATAAACAACATATTTGAAAAAGCTATTTTGAATTCTCTTATAGATCTCAAAATGTAGAAAACAATTTTGTGGAACTAATAACAAGAGCATGTTGAAATTTGTTTTAATCGATTGAAAAAATGTAAAATGAAATCCCTTAAAATGAATTTTTCTAGTGGTTTTAATCAACTAATTAACCTTTTAATTTGTTAAAACAAAGTGAATATGATTATAAACAAAAGCTTTAAGATTTTAACTAATTAAAACCTTGTTTAAATAAATTGAAATCTTTAAACTTTGTTTTCTAGTAATGCTAGTTAACTTTCATCACTACTTGGAAGTTCATTTTCTTTAGGTTATCTATCTTGTTTTAATGCAACCAAATTTTCCATTTTTGCCCAACTTTAATAGCATAAACACATCTACATTCAATTGTTTTCTCTTTAAGTGGAAAAGGAACTGGCTCCCATGTAAGAGGGGATGACAATGATTCAACCAATGAGACATAAAAACCTATTGAACAAAACTAGCATCTTGTAGGGTAGAAGGAAACATGAGTCTCTTTAAAAATAGTGATACTCACGTACATGTAGTACCATTTAGTTTTTTGAAAATAATATTGATACCCTTTTTGGAGATGAAAATATCCTAAAAAACATATTTGATGTTTTTTTACAATAACTTGTCTAGACTTAGGGACACATCATCGATAAAATATACACAACAAAAGACATGATGAAAGATATGAAATAAAAGTTCATTTAGAGACAAAATAGTACAAGAAGTGTGATTTTCAAGATAATAGGACATTCATGAGGAAGCAAGTAGTAAGAATAACATCACCCAATGATGAACTAGTACGTTAACACTGAGCAAATAAGGTAAGTATATATTCATTTTCTTTCTAATATACCATTTATTGTAGTGTATGAGGATAAATAGCCCGATGTAAAATGTAAATGGAATTTAAAAGAGTAGAAAAACTAGAAAAGATGCAATATTTTAACATTATACTCAAAATTTAGATAATTTGGATAAATTAATTTTTGATTTTTTCAAGGAAATTTATAAAGATAGATGTAACAAACAACTTAAATTGATTTATTATTAAATCAAGGTACATTGACAATATTCATCAATAAATGTAACAAATATAAAAAGTTAAAATGTGACTCAATTTGAATCATAAATATAATTAATAAATGTAACAAATATAAAAAGTTAAAATGTGACTCAATTTGAACCATAAATATCATTAGGAATTGGAATAAAAATAGTTATATCAAGTTATTTTTTCTTTAAAAAAATATAACACGTTTCCCTAGTTGACATCATTCACACTCTAAGGTTTAAAGTTTGCTACGCTTCAAAACCATTTTTAAAATTTTAAAAAGTGTAAATGATCTGAAGAATCATGCAAAAAGTTTAGGAGATGATGATACAAAATAAGACATAAAACATCCGGAACCAAAATAATATAGTCATATGTATTCATATTCTTTACAAACAAGTTATTCAATGACTTGATTAATTGGTTACAAGAAGTTAGGTTAAAAATATAAGTAGGGATAAGGAGAACAAAATTCAACTTCAAAGAGGGAGAGATGAGGAATTGACCAACTCACTAGAAAACAACTCTGGACCATGGACTAAATTAATAAAATGAGGAAGTCTAGAAAAAGAAATGGAAGAAAGAAAGAAAATATTATAAAAAATATTATCATAAGCAACTAAATCAAGTATCCATGAACTTTACTTTTTATGGTTTGAGAAATACAAGTTGTTAACAAACTAGATTAGGTGAAAGGTTGTTCTTAACTACTGGAATTTAACCTTAGATATTTTTAACATTTTTCGTAAAAAAAAATTAGTTTAACCTTCTTAATTTGGATAGATTGACTATCTTTTCAAGAGTATCAACTTTCCTAAATATAATCCATTATCTTACTAAAAGAACATTGTGATGACCACAACCACTCAGTCCTCCTTTATTGCCGTTCTATTACCTTAAGAGCATTGTGGATGACCACAACCACTCAACCCTCCTTTATTGCCACAACCTGCCTTTTTTTGCATGTAGACATCATGGCAAATGATTTAGCAAAATTATGAAGATTTATGCTTTAAAAGGGTGGGAAAACTAGTTTGTTTATTAATAAAACTACTTAGACAAGTTAGGATTTAATTAGTACATTATCTACCTTATTCTTAATCTCTTTCATTAAATTTTCTAAGAACACCTTCAACTTCTCAACAACTGGATGAGTTAACAATAAGGTATCAATGTGATATTTTTGTTCAATAAATGTGAATTTATGGACAAAATCATAAAAATGTTGAATATCACTTACACAATACTCTTAATCTTATTACATAAAAAAAAGTTACAAATTTTAAATGTTCTAAAAGTTTCCAATATATTGTTAGGTGTTCAAGTGTGAGTCTAAGTTCTACGTTGAGTAGGAATGAGAAAGTTGAGCAACAAATAAGAAATAAGACCAGCAAACCTAATGTCTTAAGGTTTTTGGATTGAAGGTAGTGTCATTTCCTTGTGTGGGTTTGGCTCAACTCTCATTCTTTGTGAGATTTTCCCGGTTTCCCCTCGGATTCTCCCAACAAGTGGTACCAGAGCCGATGGTTTGCGGCTTGGGCGAGTACAATTTGATCCTGTATCGAAAGTCTTCCTGACAGAGGTTTCGGGAAAGCGTGTCCTGTTTAAGTGTGTAAACGGCGGTACAAGTAAGAATCGTTTGTAATTAAGGTACTCGTGTTTGAAAATGCTTCTGCTCGAGGGGAGTGTACTAAGGTGGAAGGAACTCTCACTTGAGGGGGAGATTGTTAAGTGTTCAAGTGTGAGTCTAAGTCCTACAGTAAGAATGAGAAAGTTGAACAATATATAAGAAAGAAGACCCGCAAACCTAATGCCTTAAGGTTTTTGAATTGAAGGTGGTATCATTCTTTTGTGTGGATTTAGCTCAGTTCTCATTCTTTATAAGATTTTCCCGATTTTCTCTTCGGATTCTCCCAACATATATTGGGTTCATAGATGGTCACAAGTTGAAAATTTACTTGCTTCCATCGTTCAACTTTACCAAATACTATTTTATAACCATCCTGTAAGTGATCCTAAAAGCTTTTGTCCAGAAATCAAGCCCAAAAAAAAGTTTCGTTGACTAGGATAAATAACTTTTGTCAGTAAACTTTTCTGAAAGATGGCAACGAATGAATGTATAAGGGATTAATTCATCTCTCATCTTATTCATGTATTTATTAAACAATGGTCAGTGCATCAAAGATATAAAGAGAAGATAAGAAAAGACACATCAAATATAAAGATATAAAGAGAAGATAAGAAAAGACTAAACCAAGATGACATATAAGTATCACAAGAACAACATTTTAGCTTTCGAAAAGACAGATAGTAAGTAGGTTAACCTATTCTAACAATATTTAACACGGAATTATGCAGAACAGGAATTGCGGAGGAAGCAGATAGCAGCACATTAACAAAAGCTATGTTGTACACACAAATAAAATAAACCACATTCTAACTTATGCTCTTTTGCTCCATTTTCCTTCCTTCCTCTTTAAACAAAAGAAGCATTTCTGCAAATTTCTGGAAGAGCTTGAAAACTGGGTATTTATATTCCAGTCATAATAGAGTATGTATATGACACCCACTCCATCGCCACTACAACTTACAGTCACAATCCTGATAGTAACAGGTCAGCAAATAGTCATTCAATATTTATGACAACTAATCTTCGTCACTTCCATAGTTTTGACACAAAGATTGTAGTCCACTAGCAGCATTTGTTCTATTATCTTCCTCTTTTTTTTGTTCTGGTTCTGCAGGACTTTTAACGTCAGATGTTGCTGGTTTCTTAATGACAGAAATCCTCACCAAAGGATTAAGGTTTCCACCATTGCGTTGGTTTTCTGCAAATAACAAACATACAGTTAACTGTGTTGCATTCCAATGTTGATAGTATTATTAAACATCTCTTATAAGAAAAAATATCAAACGATAAGTAAATGAAACTATAGCCAACTAAACATGAATAAAGATGAAACGATGTAGGTGTGAATGGTGCGTAGCTATCTTCCCCCCACCCATTTTCTGCAAATCATACTAGTGTTACGAACATGGCTCCATAAATATTAGACAAAGAGATCAGAATTGTCCAGAGCTCAAGGTTTTCCTTCTGATAGGAAGGAGGGGGTGCCTGTATGACATCAATGTAATGTCAAGCAGATGCCGTGTAAAGTGGATTGGGTTCTTTGACTGATACTACCAAATGTCAAACAGATGATGGGTAATGCGGATTGGGTTATTTGACTGATACTACCAAGTAAAAGTGAGATAACAAATGTAACAGGTAAAACCAGATCAATTGTATGATACAGAACTGAAGATGGTCCTTCAAATTGATGTGCATTCATGTCAATCCTCTTATAATAGAAATGACTTCACTGAGCGATAACATTTCTTAAAATTCAGTGTATATAATGCATTGGTGAAGTTCCATGTATCTATCTAGTTGATAAACACATTAAAAGATGTTCACATACCTTGTTTGCCAGAGTCATCCAAACTAGCTTTTGTGAGAGAGTCAGTTGGTTTGCTTGGATGATCTTCAGACATCTTTTGCTTCTGCACACAGATTTAACACAAACACAAGCTCAAACAGTTGTTTTTATACAAGATTTTGATGCCTTAGATGAATGAAAAATCACATGCCTAAATAAATGCTTAAATTTGCAATTCAGAAAAACTTCAACTATATATTTGTCAAAACATTTGATGATCTTCACATGTATAATATATTTCTTCCATATCTAAAGTCTAAAAAGTCCACTCTCAAAAAAATAAAAATAGAAAACTTCCTTTGATTTTTTTCCAAGCAATCATTTATTATAAAAGAGACAAATATTAAATGGTAAAAGGAAAAAAAATAAAGATCAAGAAACATGCAACAAAGCATGCCAATATTTCTCTGTAAATCTAAGAAACCCCCATAACCTTAATAAAAAAGACCAACAGCAGAACACCACAAAGAGGCTAGAAATATGTACTTACAAATTCTAGATTATCATTTTTTGTTTATTTTCCACATAGAAACAAGGGAGTGTTTCATAGGTATTTTAACTGCAACTTCATTTTCTCACTACTTCAAAAAAACAAGAAATAAATGTATTCAAGCAGAGCCATTATTTATGATCCTGTAGACACTGCTACACTTTTTGTTTCTTTCTTTATAAAAAAAGCTTCTTTTTTCCAACAATATTACCATCCTCTAGGTCATTTGTGCCCCTGATATTAAAATCAAAAGCTTCACAGAACCTAACAAGAAATTTTCATTTGACCGTGCCTGTCATACAAAAATTCTGAATGAATAGTGAGATCACATTCAGAGCCAGCTGGTTTAGAGAAAGAGAACTGAGAAAATCCTGAGTCAGGATAGCGGTTACTGAAAAATGCAGGATATCGTAGTTCAAGAGCAATATGAACTTGAAGGTTAAGTCTTGAATTTCAATAGTTAAGACTACAGAGTGTAGTGAAAAACGATGATAATCGAGTTGCTGTATGATGATTATGATAATTTATTAAAGAGAAATATATTACTGCAAGGACACACGTACACTTCACATCATACCTTCGGATTATAGCTTGTTTCGCCATGTCCAGTTGCAAGCTGATCTAATTGCTCCTCGGTTTCAATATCTTCATCACGAATTCTTCTGACATAATCTCCTGAATTCTGTTAAATATAGTATAAAGCAAAAACCATATAGATTAAAAAAACAGATGAACATTAACAATAAAAGTAACTAGAAGGACGAGAACTAGAAATGCAGGACATTACATGAAAGACAACTGATTTTATCAGTGCTTCATCTTCTTCTTCCAGCCTCTTCTCCTGAAATCATTAAATTAACTTGACTTATTGAGGAAGATGATAATTAAAGAATGCTTCAAAATTACACTTGAACAAAATAATATGGATAGAAAACCAGTGTATATTCTTGCATTGTTTTGTTCCTAGTGATGTAAATATATGGGATACAAAAAGAGGCAAGACACTTGCCTAAAAGACTACTCTAAAGCTGGGTCAGCAAGCACAAAGGAAATATTAATAAAATAACATTATATTTCAACACTCTCCCTTAAGCTGGAGCATATGCACCAAGCTAAATATATATTGAATCCTCTTAGAGATTTAGACAGAATGTCTGCGAGTTGTTCATTAGAGCTAACAAACTCAGTAATAAGCTCCTTGGACAAGGACAACAACTTCTCTCTAACAAAATGACAATCAATCTCTATATATTTAGTTATTTCATGAAACACCGAATTGGAGACAATATGAAATGATGCTTGATTATCACAATACAACTTCATCTACTCATTTTCATAAAATTTCAACTCTTGAAGGAGTTGTTTAATCCACACAAGCTCACATGTAGCTAGGGCCATAGATCTACAGTCAACTTCTGTATTAGATCTAGCAACAACACTATGTTTCTTACTTTTTCAAGATACAAGGTTTCCTCCATGGAATACACATTATCCTATAGTAGATCTCCTATCAATGGGATGACCAGCCCATTCGCATAGCAATACCCGAAGACTTGAGAGTATTCCCTCCATGGAATACAAGCGTTTTATCCATTTTATGCCACTTTAGAAAAATAGTGAGGCATTAATATTCTTTTAAATTTTTACACTTGTTATTAACAAGTGAAAGAGAAAAAATTAGTATACTAAAATACTGAGTATTTCAATTGAGGGAAATTTAGTAACAGACAGTAACGATTATTATTTCTTATGATCAAGGATATTTTATGACTGTCTTAATGACTATGCATTTCAACAATCATAACTCACAAATAAAAAAAATGGACTATGGAGAGGACTACTGGAGAGAGTGAGCATTTTATAATCAGTTCATTGTTTTGGCCCAAATTTTCTACCTTATCAAGGATGGCTACCAACAAATTACATTTCAAACCAAGGTTAAATTTTTCAACTTGTATATATTCTTTTCGTGAACAATAATAATTAATCCTTGCTTCAAAAACAGGAAATTTCTTGTACAAACTACAGAACATATAACTGTATGACAAGTTTTATTTTACCTTATCAGCTGCTGTGCGCTGCAGAGCCTCCAGCATTTCATCAACAGAAACAGTTGCATGCCTAGACTGGAAAATGAAAGAGTCATGTTAGCAATTACTTACCACAGACAGACCTTATGTCCATGCACAAATTATTAACAAAAACAAATGGAGTGAAATGTCTACTTTTACAGCAAAATGCAGCATATTCCACAATTATAATGCCCACATCCCTATTGAATCATTTATGCACAGGCTTCAAATTTAACTCATCTTTATATATGTTGCAGTCACAACAGTGATTACCTTCATTGACTTCATCTCATCCAATGCAGCTAGGATGTCCATCTCCCTTTTAGAATCCAGGGTTCTATTCTCCAATGATTTCATAGCATCTCCCATCTCTTCAGCATCCCTCTTCTGCTTCATTTTATCAGCTTCTTCATCTTCTGCACGCCAAGGTTCAAAATTTCTAGTTGCACCGGATTCAACAATGTAATCTGAATTCTGTGGATCAGTCTTCATGGTAATTTCAGCTGAGCACTTGGTGCATTTAAAGTAGAACCTGAATATTTGAATTCCCAAATATGTCTGCACAGAAAATTCAATCTCCAAGTCATCACTCAAATCAAATTACACATGAAGTAAGAAGCAAATATGAACCTCTGAACCCCACAAATATGCTAAACAGCAACACACAATCAATCATAAAATTGAAGGAACCTAATGCAAAACCCAAAAGGACTAACACCTGTGGCATCTCCTTTAAAAATGTACATCAAATTACACCAAAAGACAATACTAAAGACTGAAAAGTTGATATAAAATAACCAAACCTCGCCAATAACATCTTCCTTTCTGGAATTGAACTTGGTGCCTTTGTAGATATAATTGCCGCAGGTATTACATCGAATGCTCATGGGAAGCATCATGCGAACCTTGATCTGCTGGTTCTTCGGTCTTCTTGCTCTGGGAAGCTTGGCCGGATCAAAGTCCGGCGGGTAATACTTGTTCAAAACCTTCCTCTCTCCCATCTTTCTTCTTCTTCAAATTCAAATCTCTTCCTGCACTAACCTAAAAAACCATGTCAACTGAATTCAGCAGTCTGAACAACCTGCAACTTTCTTCTCCCATAAAAATAAATCATTATGGATAACTGTGTGAAACTACCAACACCAACAATATCAACAACCATAATAATAACTATGATCTCTATGTGGATGATTGTGTTGGAAAAGAAATTCTCTGAGCTTTCTTTACAGTATCTCTCTACTTAACTTAACCTATTAAAAATGTTAAGCAACTTTTCATGAATCCACCATTTAAACACATGAGCAGGTGTGAAACCCAAAGACAAATTTCATCAATCTACCTTTTAACTATCTCCTTGAATTAAACAAACAATACTTGAAAATTGAACAGAAAGAAGGGAAGGAAAGTTGCCCCAACCCGTAAAAGTCTATAAAATGATGAGAATTGAAAAGGAAGAAGGAAATAAGCAGACAAATAAGAAAACAAAAAATATAAATAATGGAAAAAAATTGCCTAAACGATTGGAATAGGAAGGAATGAAGAAGAGAGAATACTACGAGTAACTGCGAAGTGAAGAGAGAAACGAGAGACGAGAGACGACGTCGTTTTCAGTGATTCCCGGCGTGCCCATGACCATCTCAGAGCTGTGCGGCTGGGCCTAGGCTAGTGGAGAGCGAGCTCTTTGTAAGAGTAAATAATCAATTTGATTTTTCAAATATTATTTTATTTCCTACTTAGTCTTTAAAATATTCAAATTAATGTTTGATATAACTATAAATAAAATATAAGTTTGTGTGTAATTTAGGTAATTCTTTTTCTAAAAAATTAATTTTTTGAAATTAAAATTTAAATATTAGAAAAGTATATATAATCTATAACTATTAATTAAAAAATTATTCTTTTAACCCTTTTTTTTATCAATTTTATTCTTACCAATATACCCAATTTATTAATTTTATTATTTATAAACATTATCTATAATAAATAATAATTATCTAAAATACTACATAATTATAACATGATAAAATTAAAAAATGTTTATTTTGTAAATTTTTCATAATAATTATTACAATATATAATTTTCAATTATATTTATATGTAACCTTAATAGGGAGATCTCCTTTTAAATTACTTTTGTAGAGTATATAAATCTTTACTATTTCACCTTTTAGTAACTATCTATAATAAAAAACTATCTATGATAAAATGATAAAAATTATTTATTTTATAATTATTTTTACTGGAAATATTTGTTATTAATTATTATTATAACAAATAACACATGCATTTATTTGCACTAACTTTAATAAAAGAAATTATTATATCAAACATTATCTAATTTATTATTTATGGAGGTTTTACCTATCCAATCATATAGTGTTACCTACATGAAATTCACCTAACTGTATCACACTAGAGGGTGCAAGGAAATACAATACATATAGAGAGAGAAAGGCATTGACACCAAAATTGCGAATCTCGTTCTTGCTCTCTTCGTATTGCGTTACTGATCTTCTCTTCTCCTCTCGCCACCACCACCACACACAGTGAAGTCTTCATCCGTATCAATAGCAATGCCTGCTCAGAAGCGTTCCTTCCCCGATTCTCCTCACGATAACCACCGCCACACCAAACACCACCACCAGGAAAAAACCGAAAAAGAAGAAGAAGAAACGCAACAAGAAGAGGATAATTACGAATCTAACGGTTCAGGTTTTTTTATATTCCCCCTCCGTTCTTCTAGATTCTTCTATTTTCTTCTTCTTATCGTGTCTTCATTCTCTCTTCTCAGATTCTCACTGCGCTCCGTCCTCTCCCTCAGAAGACAATTCCGAGTACTATCTCTCTCTCGCTGCTTGCGTCATACGCATTACTTACTGCTTACGAGCTTTTATTTTATATATTTCTTTTCTATATGCTACAGTTTTGATCCAGTTTGTGTCGTACAACAACCACGTCTTTGGTTTCAAGATTCCTTCGATTTGATTCATAATACGTCGTTTGCATGTTTCGATTTTCGTCTTCTTCGTGCTTGTGCAACACTGTGTTTTGTGTTCACCGTAGGTTTTGGTATTAGGTCCTAGTTCTGAATAGTAAGTGTTTTCTGCGTGGTGATGAAGATCTAGCTTGAAGTAGTTTCGCAATGTTGTTTTTCTTTCTGAATCAGTTTATGATTAGTTAGTTTTGCGTGAAGTTTTGGATTGGTGATTAAAAAAAAAAAAAATTCGAGTGGTTGCAGTTGAATAGGAGATTATCGTATGTAATAACTATTGGAACATCGTTAGAATAGTTTTGGTTGTGCTAGCAGATTTTACTACAAACATTGCATGTTGATCTTGTAATCCCCAAGGTTATAATTCCGCGAAGAAAGAAATTGATCAACGGGTGGATCCATTTGCTAGCTATCAAATATTCTAAATTATCGGGGTGGCTTGATGGTATCATGCTGTGGTGGATGATGTAAATGAGAAGCATGACTGGTATCATGAACTAAGTTTAGGTTCAGTTTTGTCTTATTACTACTGACCAATTGGAATAACAATAACAATGGTATTGTGTAATCTTTTTTTGGGTGAATATTTTTGTGACTACCCAGTCAGTATATACAAGCTATAAACTGCATTATTTAGATCTGAAATATTAATTTTGATTTTCCTATTAAGTTTGTATAAATAAAAGCTTATGTTTGTGTTTTGTCTGCAGATTTGTATTTGTAGAACTTCTGGAGATACGCAAAGAAGTCCAATGTCCAATTTGTCTTGGTACAACTCTATTACTAAATTGTATGCAAGAATATATATTTTTTTTCATCTTGGTTGGTATGAAGAAGACAGCATCATAGGTGAAAGTAGATCATGTAGGTTTAGCCCTGTGAAAAAAGGGTGATGGGATTAAGGACACGTGAGGATGTTATCAAAGGAATCTCATGGTATCCTTAAGAATTTATTCATAGTGATTATTATCCTTGTGCTATATTTGGTTGGGTGGAAGAAAAGGGAGGAAGGAGAGAGAAGTGAAATTTGAATTGAAGAGAAGTATTGAAGGGTCTCATTTAGATGTTTAGTTGTTTTGGATGTATTTCATATCAAATGACTTTGTAGTGGAATTCCTTCCTACTACCACTATGTCATAGTTCTTGTCCCTTTTAAATCTCCCTTGTCAAGATGCAAACCTCTCTTCTGCAAATTAGACTGAACTCTGGAACATTATTGCCAAAACAAAAAAAGTGTGGATTCCATTCCAGTAGAATTGATATTGTTAGCTCAGTTTAATAGCACTGTCTGTGATGTAGGGTCGGCAAAGCTGCAATTATCTTTTAATTGAACCTGTATAAGTTTGTTATGAAGTTCATTAGAAAATTAGTGATTGGTTGGTCAGTCAGGAGAGGCATCTCTGACAACTTGTAACAGCTCCTGTATGTACAAGAACCACACAAGTTCTTGATCAATCATAACTACAATTCTCAATGATCATTCTCTCTTAAATTTCTATTTTCTCTTTCTTTCTACCATTTTCTCTACTACCACAAAGTCTAATTTGGTATCATCAGCCTGTTTTGACCCAGAGGCATGTATTCACAGCTGTTTTAAACCTCGGCTTTCCTCAGTCTCTGTGTCTGGACTTGTGTCTTTGTCTTATTCGATTGTTGTTTTTCTTTACTCTTGATGGGAAGAATTTTCTGATTTTGATGCAGCCAATCAAGGCGGTGATCAAAGTTCACTGATTATGATGATCTGATTGATTGTCAATCCTGAAACCCATTTGTGGTTTTGCTTCAGTAAGATTATGGTCTTCGCTGAGCCAGATGCATTTCTTATTTAGGACCAGTAAGATCAGTTTTCATTTTGTTGTCTTTCTAATTCTCTGCTCTAGGGTCATTTGGGAATGTGCACTCGGGACAACTGTGCGAGATTTGCAACTTCAATTCACAGATATTTCTGTGAAGGTGTGCTAAATAACAGTGCGAATTTACAAACAAGAAAATGTACGATCTCAAGATTTTTTTGGGTCTTCAAGGCTTTGAACAGTGCGGAAACTAAAAATCTAAATTTGTTACATAAAGCAGGGAAGAGTGAATATCGTTGCAGAAGCTCGAGTTTATGAGTGATTAAATGAGCTTTTGTTTGAAATGCATATTACTTTGCTTAGTCATGTTTTTGAAATAAAAATTCCAAAAGATCTCATTATTACCTGAATAGGTCAAAAATAGGAAACTTGTTGCTATAAATTAGGCATTATAGTTTGTTTATTGAATATGTATTTTCACTGTATCTGGTGTTTGTACGTCAACCATAAGATTGGCCATTGTTTTTGGTGCCTTTAGTCTTAATTATGGTTTTACTTGGTAGTGCTGGATTTTATCCTTGAACGAAATCTTTAAATCTGCTATTCATGTTATACCTGAGTTCTAACAAACGACCTGTTCGTTGAAGATATAACGAAGTATTTCTGATGTTTCCTCAAACAGGTATTATTAAGAAGACACGAACAGTTATGGAATGCTTGCATCGGTTTTGCAGGGAATGCATTGACAAGTCGATGCGACTAGGGTAGGTTAAATGAAGCTATTCCAGACTTTTTTCTTTTATGTAATTAATGTGTTCCTGATAACTGTAAACTAGGTCTTCATCTTGCCTATATTTTGTCTTTTATCAGAAAAACCATAGCTATAATGTCTATATGCAGGAACAATGAATGCCCTGCTTGTCGAACACACTGTGCCAGTCGTCGTTCTTTGAGAGATGATCCAAACTACGATGCTCTAATTGCAGCTTTATATCCAGACATCGAGAAGTACGAGGAAGAGGTATAAGTTCACTTGTTTTGTATTTAATATTTAATGAGTTTGCATAAACTTTCACAATATCTAACTACTTATATCACACCTGCTAGGAGCTTGAGTTTCGTGAAGAGGACAAGAACCGCAATAAGCTGGTAAATATTTTTTGGGTAATCATTTTTAAGTATGCTTCAACTTTCGGATGTATCGTGTACAATTGTTACACCAGTAAGGAAAGTTTCACGGTGAAATTGTTATTGACTGCATCACAGTCCTGGGTTACTAAGGCTCAAATCATAGCCTTTGAGGGGAATGCTCGTATAGTTGACGACCTTTGCATTTTTCTTTAAAGTCAGATTTGTTGACGATCTAATGGCTAGGTGGCATCAATTTATATTTGTTTACTGTTCAGAGTTATCCTTTTTTTGAATTTTATCAGTCGTCAACAACATTCTCTAAATAGTCAGATCTTAGCATGTTCAAGAGTACTTTGTTACTAGGTTGTCATTTGATAGCTTTTCTGACAGATTCAAGCTTCAATTGCAAAAGTTGTTCAACGACAATCTGAAGCACTGGTTAAGAGACGTAGAGACACACCTGGTTCATTTGTAACAAGATCACAGCGCAATCAACGAAATGTTCTTTCTAGGAGACAAAATCAAGTAATTGATAATCAAGGATCTGATGATAATGAGGATGAAAATGACAATAATGAAAAGGACTCATCTTCCACAGATGAGCGATGTACAGAAATTAGGCAGAGAAGGCGAAAGAGGCGGACCAGAGTTCGTCCTTCTCAGCCGTCCTCGTCTACTGCAAGTCCTGATGGTGGATGCATGGAAAGTGATGCGGATATAAGAGATAATCGAGGAATTTCTTCTAGACCGCTGTCAAAACATCAAAAGCTAACTTGGGGAAGGGGTGGCTTTAGGAGCCACACACGGCATGGCGGTGGCGGTGGCAATGGTATCAATAGCAAAAGTGCCCGTAGTAGCCGCTTGGCTAAGTTAGTTGATTATCTCCGTAATTTGAACGAAAACACTGATGAGGTATAGCTCACTGCTGAATTTCCTCTATAATGATGAATATATCCCAGTTTCAGTTCAATTTATAGGGCTGTATTCATCTTTGCAGTTAGATGTCCATCTCATTCTTTTGTCTCTGGACAAGCAAAGTACACTAAGCTTACAGCAGCCACACCTTTGCTGTCGACCAACTTTGTCTGTGAAGCACCTTTGTGAGGTGAGGTTCTCTTTTATCACTTGTTTCTTGCAATGATAAGTTGTAGTCAAGTTAATTTCAACAATGTTGTGACATCAATACTACACATCATTGATTCACGTTTACTTGCTTAAGTTGTAACTATTTATGCAATAAAAGGATGTTTTTCAATATGTATAACAAGCTTTTACTTTCCCAATGCTTTCTTATTAATAAAAGTGATTGCATGATATTCTTTTCTGGATGATCCAATTTTAAGCCCGATGATGATTTTCTAATATTTTATGAATCCTTTCTCTGCATAGTATGTTGCTGGCCAGACATCTTTGCCAGTTGAAGAAGTTGAGATACTGGCAGTTAAAGGATGCTGCAGTACAGTTTGTGACAAGTCATTTGATGAGCTTTCATCCTTTGATGAGCTAACGGCGCTGGTTATAGATCCTAGCAAAGATGAACTGGAAACTTTGCAAGCGCATGAATCTTTGGCAGAACTTAAATCCAAATGCATATCTCAAAGGGCGCATTTGGTGAGTATCTATCAAGACGCATTTTTCACCCAATATTATTACTTGTTCAAGTATCGACTAATTTTTTTTTTTACCCTTTTCTGCTGCTTTAGATTCTGGCATACAGGCGGAAGGAGTGAAACATTAAAGACAGTTTTTATTAGATTTATGAATGCCAGGACTTACTCTGTACGTACATAGGAAAATATTTACAAAACCATATATAGTTAAATAATATGAACCTCCCCAAGGTTATATAGACAGTTTTGATATTATTGATGTCAGGATTTATTCTGCATGTACATAAGAAAATTTTCAACTTAAAACTATAGTGAGTTTATATGAACCTCCCGAAAGATTATTTATATACAAGAGTTTGTTTCAACTTGTTGCGTACAAGTTTGTTACTTTGGTTTGTACCCTCCAAAATTTGATTACAGTTTTCATTTTATTTATTTATCTTAAACTTTTGCAATTAAAGAATACTGGTTTCTGGACTTATTACAGAGAGGTCCTATTTATGATATAATGGAAATGATCACATGTAATTAGGATTTTTATACCCATCTTTTTTAAAAAAATAATTTTCGTATTTATATGTATACCCTTGCCAACTCTAGTGCTCTATTAAGCAGATTTAGCAAAATAATTTCTCGAGTATTACTTCTAAATTTATAGAGAATTTGGCAAGGTTTCCTTTATAATTCAGCATTTGGAATATAAACACCTGTTCAAAAAGCATGTACCTTAACTAAATCTGAAAAGCATAACAAATCCTATTGTCACATGATATAATTATATATCATCTCGACACTTTGATTTTTTTTTTCTTAACCCAAATGGGATCACATCCTCTTTATAGGCACAAAATACCAGATCCCAGGTCCCAAAATAATATTAGAGAATTACTACGCAAGGGAGGCAAGCTTTCTTTATTTTTAAGATGAATCAAATATGTTTTTTTATTCAATAAACATTAATTATAAGTTTAATACCAATTTTAATTGATCCCTTTTTAACACATGAACACATCAAGTCTTGTCATTTAAGTCAAATTTTTAAAAACTATATGGATCATATGATGGGAAGATATTATCAAACCACTATATTTTTTAGCAATACTATTAGACACAATAACATTTTAATCGTAGTATTAATAATGATAATAACCTCTTTTTTTATACAATCTTTTACAATTTTACGCTTTAAATAATACTTTTTAAAATGTAAATAACTACCGACAATAGACAAACTACCTACACAATAAAATAAAAATATTTATTTTTAAAATTACTTGTAATGAAAATAATTCACAATTTAATAATATATTCTTATTTAAATAATATATATATATATATATATATATATATATATATATATATATATATAAAGATGATACATCTCTTTTGGGTAGACAATTTTTTATAATTTTACCCTTAAAAATAATTAATTTTTTAACTTCAAATAACTATCCACAATAGAAAAAACACCTACGCAATAGAAAAAACTATCTAAAGTAAAATCAAAAAAATTATTTACTTTTAAAATTACTTTTAATGAAAATATTTTCATAATTTAATAATGTTTTTTTATTTTAATAATTATAATAATAATAATAATAATAATAATAATAATAATAAACTTTTTTTGTCAAAAGAAAAAGGTGGACAATATTTATATTATTTATCCTTTAATAAATAAAAAATAATTTATTCATTTAACAAAAAGCATATAAATAACTTTTTATTTCAAAATAACTTTTCTTTTCTAAAAATAACGACTATGCATATATTAGTTTATCTTTTAATATATATATATATATATATTATCCTTTAATAAATAAATAAATTTAATAAAATAAATAATTGAATAACTTCTTTTTGTTTTAAAATAAATAAATGATTTTCTTTTAAAAATAACAACTGTATAAATTTTTAATATTATTATTATAAAATTGTATGTATATATATGTATATTATATTGTATTATTTTTATTTTTAATTAATTACTTATACAAGTAATTAAATTATAAAAGTAATAAAATTATATTTTTTTAATACAACAAAAATCTGAGGCGCATGTGTTTTGTGTTATATAATTACAATAATCACAATCCAATATTATAATAATAATAATAATAATAATAACAATATTATTATTATTATTATTATTATTATTATTATTATTATTATTATTATTGTTATTATGATTACTCTGTCATATGATTCTTGGATAAACAATCATTAATATAATGTTTTTTTCCGGATCATAACCTATATCATCTTTATTTCAATTTTTTTCGTATTTTTACCACAACCTAGTATCTCAAGATGAATAAAATATGTATCATGAATTAATTACTCATTTGTAAAATCATTTTATATGCATCTCAGGCATTTTGTAAAACATATAATATTTTAATAATTGATTATTAATACGTTTGAACAAATTTTTCATAAGGATTGTTTCAATAAAGAGATAAAAGAAAAAAAAATACTTTTTTCATATGTTAAAACTATTTTATGTACAACATTACAAGATAAAAAAAAATTACGACATTGTTTTATAAATTAACTTATAAACTAATTTGAATTTATGTAGAAGCATATTTCATGTTTTCTTCTTATTTTAACTAGTTGACAATCTAATTTATTTTCAGTTTTATATTATCAATTATCAAACATTAATAAAAAGTTTTGAAATAATTATTTTTGTTTTAATTTATTAATTTTCTTGCGTAGATCTTAGCAATTTTTTTTTTATTTCAGTCTTTGTCCTTGTGAATTGTTTATGTCACACAACCAAGAAATAGAAGATAATTTTTTTAGAATTGAGTGCAAGAGATAACTTCCCTTCATCGCCATTAAGTCATGTCACCCACCTGTGAAAAAAAAAAATCATGTATTGAACCTCTATTTTTATGAATATTTGTTAAATGGGTTTCTACATTTTTTTATAAATGTTTGGAGCGTGTATCAATAAAAAAATATATAAAAATAAAGTAAGATAAAAATGCACCATCTTAAAATAAATTAGAAGTAAATTGCTAACAAAGGAAAATTTTGGTATTAAAGCTGTGGAACTAGTTTTGAGACAAATGTTAAAAAAGAATTGAAGAATTTTGGTTAATGACAAATTTATTTTGCACATTATTCTTGTAAGTAGAGTATCATTTGTTAGATCATATAATCTTTATATAGACGATCTCTTGATAATCTTTATATAGACGATCTCTTGATAAATTGTCTAGTCTTTATATAGTTAGTTCTTTCTTAGATCGTCTATTGTTTTATATAGACAGTTTTTCGTCAGTCTTTATATAGAGAGTTCTTTGTTAGACTATCTATTCTTTGTATAAATGATTCTTTGTATGGTTGATCTTTTACTAGATTGCCTAGTATGTTTGTTCTCTTTAGAGGTGATGGCAAATTGTATAGTTCATCTTATTTATTAGTTGCACTCCGTTAGTTAGTTTTCTTTTGTTGTATAAATACACATCTTGTTTTTCTTTGGATGTATATAAAATAATACATTTGTTCATCTGGTGTTCACTTTCCTCTCTCTTTTTCCCTCTTTACAACTTTTGCTTTTTATCATAGGAATTCCATGATCACACCCAATTGATTCTTAAAGAAATATTTTGCCTACCATGTTGTTAGTTAAAAAAGTATAGTTTGGTTGATTAAGTAGGATGTTTGAGTTAAAATATACTCATCAGGGGTTACAGACGATCCAATCATTACATGATATGATTTAAATATGATCTTATATTAAAAATATGATAAATGACAATATAGTCTTCACTTATTAGAATAATTATAAACTCTATAATTTTGATCATAATAAATAATTTCAAGTTTTTGATAAACTAATATTTATGTTCTAAGTAACCTCATGAGTAAAAAACTACAAGACCATCAAGAAAAATACAAACTTAACCTATGTTAGATCATCAAATTGTCTATTTGTTGAATAAAAGAATCAAGGCATAATAAAGCTTATTACAAGATATAAATTCATTTTACATTTGTCAAGTCATCTAAACAAACTATCAACACATTGACTCATACATCCCAATAAAGTAATTGACACAATAGACCAACTTTTCTATAGTATTATGCTAAATTGCCTTGTGAGTACTAGAAAGGAATGTTCAATATAAAAGGTTCTTTGAAGTATTAGAAGTTGAGTGCAACACAAATTTATGTCAACTAAACAACTACAAACTTTTGCTAAATCTACAACACAAGAATATAAGATTTGGGTGCAAGTCTCAATAGCATTACACCTATTAGTGTACTTTGCATACATTATTTGCTTTTAGTTATTAAGTTTGATTTATGCCATCCTATAAATAATATAGAGAGTGCATCATATTTGTAAAACCTTTACTTTGTAAAGATAATAAAGGAAGTTAAATTTATAAATCCTCTCAGTTTAGATGTATATATGTACTTCAAAGAATTTCATTTATTATAGATAAAATTGACAACTATAAAATACTAAAGAAAGTCATCAATGATTTAGTGAAAAAGAATATTTATTTTCTTTTATCTCAAAGAGAGATAATATGTACTCATTGTAAGTCATATGTGAAGTAAAGAATATTTGTAATTAGTAAGGATGACAATTGGGTGGGGTTGCGGGTTTGACTATCTCATCCTCATCTTCAATATAAAAATTCATCTCCAATCTCATACCTAACGGGTGAAGAATTTTTTGTCTCATCCTCTTCTTGATTAAGGGACATCTATACTCGTTCCCGTATCAAGGAAACATGATATTATTATCAAGTATTCAATGTTAAAATGATACACATTTTTTTCCAATATAAAATATTAAAAAAGAAATTATAATCGTATAAATATCAAATGAGAGTGTTAATAATTATAGAAAAGAATAAAAATAATAAAATGTATGACTTAGAAACAAGTTGCAAAACTAGGGATCAAAGACAACTTACTATGTTTTTTATGGTACTTAATAAATTAAAGATATTTTAATAATTTAAAATATTGACAAGTATAAGGATAGGACTGGAATGACGATGTGCATGAGAATGATAGGTATTGAGACAGATGTGAGGAGAAAGATAGAACCAATATGTTACTCATCTCTATCCACATACCTAATTTAAAAAATTAGATATTACTCATTTATACTTATCTATCGATAGATTCCAGTCAAAATCAAGATGAATTTCATGATGATAAATTTATTTATCACCTAATAATTAGATTTTATTACTGAACCCTTTTCAATTTTTAAAAAATATACATATAACTTAATATTAAAGTAAACTAATAAAAATAAATAATGAAACTTAATATTAATTACTCATATATAAATTTTGACTATGTCTCATAAGTTGTATATAAATTGTTTTGAAAAATAATTATTTCCATCAAATCTCTCAATAATCTTGTTATAAAAATACTTAAAATTGTTTTTTTTTTAATTTCTATTCAATTATTATTTTAGATTTAGCATTTTTTTAATTTTTGATATTAAATTTTAAATATAATTTTATTTTGAACTATTTTTTATGTGTAATTTAAAAAAACTGAAGAATGAAATATAAAATAAATTTTTTATAGAAACAAAATTAAAAATATACGAAAATAACAAGCAAACTAAAATATATTTAAGTGTAGTATTCAATTGAATTCCTACATTTATTTTAAAAACAAATTAACATGTCATACTTTATAATTAACGCGTCAAGGCTTAAAAACTGATAATTAATAAAATTTAAACAATTTCACATTACAAGTATTTTGGCATATGTGTCCTACTTAACAAGTGAATAGAGGAAAGTCTATTTATTTTCCTTACAACAGGCACTGGTTAAACTATTCTGGTTAAACTATTCATTTTCAACTTTTAACTAGGTTTAACTTATTTATATACTGAAAACAAACATATTTTATGAATTTAGGTTTAAAAACATATGTTATTAATTTTTAAATGTTGAAATAACTTCTAATTTCTCACCTTCAATTATCTTCATTTTTTTATTTGAAGTTTCTTTTGTACATTAAAAAGATTTTGTTAAATTGTGATTTTATTTGAGCCGTTATTGTATTTTTATGATTTTAGACTAGTTCTCCATTTTACATTTTAAGTAAATAAATTATTTTTATGGTACTTTAAATAAAAAGATTAACTGAAATTGTCCAATTAGACGAAAATAAATATGGAGTGTATAAAATTTTATATATAAAACTAAAATTATAAACTATCCATATTCGAACAACTAAAACTATAGTCTTGCCGTACATTATTTTTTATTTAAAATTAGTACATTTTTTTCAATAAAAAATCAAAAGTAAATATTTATGTCTAAACTTTCATATATTAATACATAGGTGAATTTTATTTATGATAAAGTATAAAAAGATGTACACCTACATTAATCAAATAATAGAAAGAGAACACGTGACAAAGAATGATAAAATGTGAATCAAATAAACACACATTGAGAATCAATTTACTTATTAATCTACTGAGAAAAATATCACTATTAATCACATCAACTGTGCTGCTTAAAGTAATACATATTTAACATGTTTTAGGAAATTATACATCAAAAGAATTGAGATTTTGAGGAGTTATGAGAAGTATTATTACACATACACAACACCACTTAGAGAGTATTCAAGAGTTCTTGAATACCGATCATACAAAACACTTTGTCATCATCTCATGTTAGAGGCAGGACTCGAGACTATGGTTCCGCTGAATACCTTTCGTCTTTCCTTTCTGTGAAGAACACGCAAATTTGGTGCTTTGGGTTTCGTTATGTCCTTGGAAGACCTAAAAGCAACATGGTGTAAATATAGTAAACAATTAAAATTTACAGTGTAAAAGTGAAAAGAAAAAGTTTAGTTCGGTTTTAATCGCATACTTTTGGGGACAAAATGGATGATCAAAATTTGGAACTGGTCTAGCGTGAGGAACCATCGTCCTTCGCATTTGTTTCAACGCTTTCTCTTCCTCTATCTGCACACACACGTTCACAAATATATCACGTTCATCGTTCATAATATTATCAGTGTCAACCTGACAACTATGCAACTAAATAGAGTGAAGTTAACATACCATTCTTGCTGCTTCACTCTCCTCTCTGTATCGTTTGTACACCATTTCTTTTTCTTTAATCTGTAAAAACAAGCTATTTGAGTACTTTCACTGTAAAACCACAAGAAAAAGCTAAATGGAATTTTTGGTTACCCTTTCATCAAATTGTGCTCTATCCACAGCCCGATGATTCACATGTAAACTAAATTCCTGAACTTGTGTGAGAGGTTTGCGGACCTTCTCTGGAACAGGGATTGGATCCCTGCATTTAATAATATCCATGGGAAAAAAATATTAGTTCGTTTGTATTTTCCATCTGCAAATTATAAAAAAAAAAAAAAAAAAGTTCTGGTTTCTTACTCTTTTAAGATTGGTTGTGCCTTAAACTCTCTCATCTGGGCCTCTTCTTTTTCAATTCTCTGTCTTTCTTCCTGTTCCCTTTGCATTTCTTCTTCATGCCTCACCAAGCTCTCCAATTGGAATGGCTCTGGTCTTGTGCATTGTTTTGGTTCTGGTTTTGGTGGGATCTGCGTACGATAATCACAGTAAATATCAGCAAAATTTTCAATTACCAAACAGACAAAAAAAACACTGATTGACAAAATTCTGTACCACAGGGTAATCGGTGGTGTAAGGGTATGGATTAGCCTTTGGAATCCTTGCGATTTCCTCTTCCAAGTGTTTGTGCAGAAGTTCCATCATCAGTTTCTTCTCTTTCTCGGCACCTCTTTCCTGTCATGGTTAAGAATGTTGGTATAAGAACAACAGCAAAACACTGCAGTTTCAATTCAAACTAAGGGGAAGTAATGAACCTCTGTGTGGAGGTGAAATGGATTTGGAGTTGTGTTTCTTTTAATTGGGTTATGGTTATGTTCAGGTTCAGACTTCAAAGAAAGCTGCAACCAGAAAAATAGATGATTACTCCCACCAGATAAAAAGTATTACAGAATTTAAAAAAAAATATATATTCTTTGAATATTCTAGATTACTGAATATCTTTGTGAGCAAATACTTCATCATTACCTTGCCAAATAAATCAGCCATGGAGGAAGCAGGTGGTGGAATTCTTTCGTCTGTGGCAAAATGGAACTCTTGAGGTTCAGTAACATGTTTCTTGGTATTGCAGAATATTCCAATGTCACCTTTACTTTCAAAGATCTGAAAGAAAAAATTCGGTTAAATAATTTACAGAATAAAATTCTTAGAAACTGGTAAAACATCTCAGTTGGCACTATTACCTTCTTATTTAGAGGTCTTGCCTTGAATTTAGGGATATTTTGAAGCTCCTCTTGCTCTAATTCTAACGAGCTTTTCACCTTGGGTGGGCGGGCTCTTAGTGAAGTTTGGAGTAATGGAGTTTTTGGTTCTGTAAGGTGGTGAGGCTTCCATGAATTCCCCTGTTCAACACAAAGGAGTGACTAAAGGATTTAAGTGAAAACCAAGAGTTGATTAAGTTGTCTATAAAACATACCTTATGAGACACCTCTGTTGAAGCTATTGAAGCTGTATCAGCATTCTGATGGGCCCTAGCCTGAGTTTCCAGACGAAATTCCTGAAGAGAATGAAGAAGTCAGTAATTTAGAATATAACGATTTGGCACTTCAATCTTCTATTCTTTGGTGTAATGGTTTACCTTAAATTCTGGTGGCTGAGGTGTACTTCTTGGAATAGGAGGCAAAGTTGCAGTTTGCAAAATCTAGAATAGACAAGACAAGAAAAAACATAAATAAACGTGCAAATAGAAGAATAGCAGAGAAGAAGAATGAAAATAGTACCTTCTTATTCAATGGTCGAGCCTTGAATTTCGGAATTTTTGCTATCATTTCTTCCTCAAGCTCTGCACTACTCTTCACCCTAGCAGGGCGTATCCGCTGAGATGTCTCAAATTCAGGCTCCTTAGGCCTAGTTAATGTAAGTTTTGGTTTTGTCTGAATCAAAGAAGCACCATTACGAATATTTAGTTAAAAAATTATTCGAATGTAGAGCACTAAAAATTGAAGTGGGGATAGAAAGTTGGATCCATACATGAGAAACAATGCTAGGCAGTGCTAGATCTCTGGTACTAGACTGAAATCTTTTCATCATTTCTGCCATTGATACAAATGGTACAGAGGCGGGTGTTGATGGTGTCTCCCGAACATAAACCTTCATACATAATTCAACAATTTAAAAAAGAGCTCAAGATTTGAAACATAAAGGATTTGATTTAATATATGAAAATTAATGGGACTACACAAACCTTTCTGTCCTCTTTGTTAGTGTTACTAGTGCTAGAAGACATTGTAGAACCCAATTTTGATTTGTCATGAGGCAACGTTTGATGCTTGACATTCAGAATCTGAGGTTAAAAAATATAAATAAGAATACATTTATGTAAGACCAAAAAAGCAACAGTGAAGATCAAAATTACCTGTCTAGATTTTCCTCCATCCAACTTTTGCCTCTTAATAGCTTGATTTTCTTGGGACAAGTGAAGAGTCCCCGCAATGCTCTTCCCGGTTGCAGACTTTAGCTGAGGTTTTGTATTCGTGAGAATCTTCTTATTCTGTGTCTTTTTGGAATTAGTGGAAGTGGTGACTTTTTTCATCAAAGTTGGTTTTGGAGTGCAAGCATCTCTTGCTACTTCAGCAGATGCTCCTCCGGATGATGGAACAAAGCATCCACTATTTCCTTGATCATTCTCACTTCTTTCCTTACTACAAGGTGCATCATCTTCCTTTACAGTAGTCACACACTGAGGTTTTATCTTAGTTTCCGGAACTTTCTCATCAACATTTGCTGAAGCCTAGTAAAATAAAATATAGTCAGTCAAACTACTAACCAAATCTAAAGTGCACATCTATCTTGAAAACTGATGCAATAGTACCTTCTGCATTTTGTGAACTTCATCTTCCTCTGTCTTGGCAGCCATGCTCTGTGGATATACATTGGTTTCCAGAACGTTATCATCAACACTAGCTAACATCTATCAAAACAATAGATCATATGTTAAAGGAGTCCAAAGTCAAGTATACACAAGACCAAAATTGGAATAAATAATAGTACCTTCTGCATTTTGTCTGCTTCACTAAAATCACACAAGCTATCTACGGTAATAGATCTAGCAGTCTTGATTTTAGGCATGCACGCTGCAACAAAATTTGAAAACCAAGAAAAGCTCAGCCAAGTAATTCTTTAAAACGAAATACACGCTTTCTGTGACAACATATAGAAGAAAAGTAAGAATCTACAGACTTCGATCACTTTCTAAAACAACAAACGGAAGAGAAATCACTATTTTGGCTGAGAGCCATTTCACCATTCACAACATATATAAACTCCGGATACTTAAACTGAACAGTGTTAATTAAGGCTGAGATCCATTCACTAATCATACACACATATACACACAAGGCGTATATTTATGTATAGCACCAACCCCGACACTTAATTGAACTTTGTTGGAGTGAGTGAAAGAGTTGAATATCAATTTCCTACAAGACAGATTGACAGCTTAAGCTTAAGCAAGACAACATAGAACCAAAGCAAAACAATCCCACAATCATACCATACATTATAGCAGAAACTGAAACGTATGTGTCATTTTAACATTGACAGAATTTGTTCATCTACTTCGATGGTAGAAAGGTGATTCCACAATGATCGGAACCAATAAGAAAAAACCAATTTCCCTACTTCATTTCAATTTTCCACTCCGCCAAATTTTCCGATCATTAAACTCACCTACGAATCGAAACCTCCAGACTAAAACAAGAACCCTAACTTCTCTCGATTCTAATTCATAATATCCTAGAAACCAATCAATACCATTATTACCATTACGGAATGCAAGCGATTGATCGATCAAGGTAGTGTAAGAATATAGAAATAAAAAAGAGAGAACAGAAACGTACGCGAAGGAGCATGAGAGAGAGCGGTGTCGAACCAGAGCTCAACCCTCCGCGATTCCTCCTCAGTCTCTCCTTTAATGAAGTCGAAGAATCGCGGCGCGGAGAACTCGTAGGTCTGGTCCAACACAGTGCCACCACCGGTTTCCTCTGTCACCGCCATTTTGCCTTCCGATTAGGGTTTCCGTGGAGAATTCGAGAAATGATTAATAAGAGAGAGGGAGAGGAAGAGAGCGTGTTTAGTGCTTCTGTGAAAGGAAAGAAAGGAGGTAGAGGGAATGTGTAATGTTCAGTGAGAGAATTGTAACGGTCACTTCTCCAACGGTCCAATTTTTTTATTTTTTTTTTTGTTGTTTGAACTTTATTGTGTCATAACGGCTATTCCTTATCAACACCCACCTCAAACGACAACGTTTTGAGAGGAACCTGCAGGTAAGTATCCCAATGGTTGCAAGATAACATACAATGTGTAATAAAGTTAACCATTAAAGTAGTATTATTAAATTTAATTAAAATTAGATTAATTACAAATTACGGATTAATATGCATACTAAAATTGGTAAATTTTATAATAACTATATTAAAATCCTACTTATAATTAATTATGATTAATCAATAGTATTATTATAACAATAAATAAATTGGTAATTTAATTTTTAAATTTTAAAATATAACTCATTTGCTTAAATGGAAATTAGAAATGTGGATGGGTCATCAAATGTGTGTGACTGTGACAGATAAGTTTGAGTTATGAGAAAATTTAATTACTCTCATTCATCATACTTATCAAAGTTCATTTCATTATTTTGGTTTTTGCCAAGATCAGCAATATTAGAAAAGTGATTGCATTTCTTTTTCTATATCTGGGTGAAAACTAGTGTAATAGATAAGCAGTATAAGAAGATTTACAACTTAGAGTTACAACATGTTCACACAATAAAAATTAAACTAAAATTAAATTTTAATAAACACCACTTTAACTTATTCTCCACATAGAAACTTATATTTTTTTTTTATAAATATTAAAGGAACAATTGTAAGTATGTGGGAATACATGAGAATTGATACATATTATTTAAATTTCATTATTTTAATTGAAATTCATATAAAATGTAAATATATATATATATATATATA
>Ga0209489_103634_pt1 | contig 29732 bp, 29 predicted proteins | sample SiratrowhiteBW_FD_187527 | JGI IMG/M metagenome (GOLD analysis project Ga0209489, IMG submission 187527) | Root nodule microbial communities of legume samples collected from California, USA - Siratro white BW (SPAdes) (version 2) | ecosystem: Host-associated > Plants > Roots > Nodule | place...
TAACGGTTTCACCAGTCTTCATCTCCAAGGTTTCGAACTCCTTTCGCAAGGCTTGAAGAATTGACCGCTTCACTCTTGCATTTCCTTCATACTTCCTCTTCATAGAGTCCCAAATGTCCTTCGAAGTATCCTTTTTTAGTATGGTCTCCAGAATTGTCCTGTCAATTGCCTGAAATAGGTAGTTCTTCACCTTCAGGTCTTTTAACTTCAACTCATCGACCCTCTTCTGCTGCTCCTCAGTCATAGCTACTCCAGCTTCTGGTTCTAAATAACCAGTCTCCACCAAGCCCCAGTATTCCTTTGACCTTAAGAAATTCTCCATGAGCATACTCCAATGGTCATAGTGACCATCGAAGCGGGGAATTGCTGGTTGGACAAAAGTTCCCTCACTTGTCATCTCTTTCTATTTGGAAGTCATTTAAAGTCTGCTACTTTTCTTTCTCAGGCCCAGTGAGGGCTCTGATACCAGATTGTTGTGAACTAAAGGATCAAGAAAATGAATGCTAGATCAAATGCTCAGAACAATTGGAGGAAATGACTTGCTTTATTGAACAATAATCTTGGCTAATATATAGCCTTACGAGAACTAACCGAATACAAATAACAGCCCACAAAATGTGGTAGAGTGCAGCATGAAACAGTCAAACTAAGTACTAGTCTCCCAACATAATAGGGATTTAATTAACAGAAAAACAGAACTAAAGAATCCTGATCCTATCCTTATCAATTATGCCAATTCAAATATTTTGAAAGAGTTGATTACCGATAAACAAAAGTAATTAAACCCCTTAGATCTGATTAAAAAAAGTGATAAAGGGTAAGGGTAATAATAAGTTGGAATTAATGTGTGTTATAAAATTAAAAAGTGAAAGTGTCGTTTGTGATTGACGTAACCTTATCTTTTAATGTTGGGTATGACTGTTTTATAAGCTTTTGAAGACCTATTTCATATTATATTTAAAATATCGAAAAAGGGATAATAAGCTTATGAGAAAAAAATGATATGTTAAAAAAATTATAAACTATAAAGTAATTATTATTTAAGATACGAGAAAAAACTAAAAATAAGGAGATTAGAATTTATAAGTGTTAAAGTATAATTTTCTTAAACTCCCTAAATATAAGATTACATAATTGTGTCTTGTATTAATTATTATTTTTACTTAAACATTCTTAATTTTTTGTCCACAAATAATAAATGTGTAAGAATGGTCTCTTGCTCGGAAAGATTAGATAATTGAAGAGTTTAGATTTAAATATTAAAATTTTATGATTTTTATTCTTTCTCCATATATTATTTAATAATAATTGTATATGTATATATTTTACAATTACAAAAAAGTTAATAATTTTCACTAAATTAACCAAATTTCTCAATATTTTTTTGAGTTATTTATAAATGTCTTAGATTTAAGGGAAAAAAAGTATTATATTAACATCATTATAAAATCTACTAAAATTATCAAGATAATTTATTTAAAAGTCTATTTTAGGGTAATACTTTTAGAAAAGATCAATATATCATTCAATAATTTCATTACCATTACTTTTATAACCTATTTTCATTTCCGGTGTTGTTTATTCTATTTTATAATTACAAAAGGGGAAAAAAATGAAAAAAAATGCCTCCTTTATGCAGTGGAGGGATATTTGCAGCACCTTTTCTCTTTCTTTAGTCTGACCTTTTTCCTTTGCAATCCTCTCAAAAGATGCACAAGCCAGACACAAGCACAGGCTGGTAGTGGCAGCGGCAGCTGTTTGCAGTCTTAGATTCTTTGAAAACCCTTTTAACTTACTCCACTTTTCACCATCTTCAAGTGTGGTCCAAAACAACAATGCTGTTTACATTTCTTAAATTTGGGATGCAATATTTTTAACGGCTATATTCGTACAAAACTTTAAAAACTGTGATTAAAATGATATAATCAACCTATATTTAAGGAGTAAAAGGTGAATAGTTTACTTGTCAATTTTTAAAAGTATTTTCGTACAGTGATATTAAAAGTATTTAGCATGCATTGAAAGGGACAAAAAGTAGAGATGTAAGCATTAAGAGTATGGACATGGCATCAACATCACAATGTATCGACTTTATACCCTTACAAATGTCTGAATTTGTAAGTTTAGAAATCTCAAGGAGAAAGTTGACATGAGGCATGTTGTGTAAATTTTAGAAATCTCTAAATGAGTTAAGCAAGAGGGTATATTAGATACATTTAAACTTTTGAAAATCATTCCTTATTTGTTAAAAGAGAAATCAATTGTCTTTAACGACACTATTAATTTATGTGGATGATGGAATGATTGTGGGAAATAGTTTTTGATGAAATTAACAAATTTAAAAAACAATTTATGGTCAAGTTCATATTAATGAATTTTGTGATTTAAGTATTTAGCTGGTTTTACATTAAGGATATTGATGATTTAAAATATTTTTTAAGTTTTGATATTGTCGGATTTAAAGTTAATCTTATTTTTATTCAAAAGAAAATGTGAAAAAGAGGTTAAAATAGAAGAAGAAACAGTTGAATTATGTTTTAAATTTTTTTACAAGGTATCGTCTGATGATAATTTTCCTTGACAAATAATTTCTCAAAAAGCCTTTTTTTAAGAGATTACGTTTAATGGAAAATGTTACATGTAACTTTAAGTTTGAGAGATAAAATGTTTAAAAAGACTTTTCAAAACTTGTTTTCGTAAATATCTCCTTTTAATATTGTTACAGTTAAATAATATGTAACACAAAAACATAAGGAATAAGAAGGATTTACAATGTATTTTTTTTATATTAGTTCATCTGTTAATAAATATTATCTCTAGTTCTCAATCAAAAAATTGAGTTTCACTAGACAAACTGTTGTTGTAAGATACAAATGAGTATTATTTGGATCTCAGCTGCACTTGACTAAAACTCAAAATTATTTGAACTACAACCATTCCTGGCTAAACACAGAGTATTATTTGGAATGCACCCACTCAAGACTAAGAGTAAGTATTATTTGGAACATAATCACTTATGGATAAACACAGTGTTCTTTGGACAACAACTACTCTTGGCTAAGGCACATATTATTCTTTGGAATGTAACCACTCTTGGACAAGACAAAGTATTATTTGAAACACAACTATTCTTGATTAAGACACAAGGTATTCTTTGTGACATTGTCACTCTTGGCTAAGTCTGAGTATTATTTGGAACGTCCACTCTTGACAAAGATTGAACATTCTTTGGAATGTAGTTACTCTTGGCTAAGATTAAGTATTATTTAAACAATAACTACTCTGGTTAAGACTAAAAGGTTTACTACGAATGTTATATAAAAGATTACAAGTTCGTTCACTAGAAAGAGGGGTAACGTCTTACTATATATACAAGGGTTATCACTCTTCTAGATTGCTAATGAACATGAACAATGTCTTTCTCACAACTACAAGGCTTGGACGATTAAGATCTTGTGCACATTCTTATAGCAAGAATTTCATCATTGTTAGTCCTATTTCTTCAAAAAGATTTATATAGAGAGCTTAAGAAGAAAAGAGTCATCAGACATCTACTTCTTGTGTTTGAGCATGCTTTGAGGCTTCAAGACACATTAAATGCTCATGACGTAGCATTGAATGTGTGTAGCTTCTTTGGCAACACCTCTAGAGCATTATAGAGTTATACATGCAAAGGTAAGTGGCTAATCTCTTCCTTTTTTAGTAAAGTATAGGACCTTTAAGAGACCATTTCAGTATTTCATTCTTCTTGAAATATTGAAGAAGTGTACATTTTCTACAAGCACAAATAAATCATTTGTTAAAATTTGACATGTAATATGAAATGTTTCAGTCTTTCGTTTGTCAAATGAAATGTACTTATTGTCTATTTAAGCTAAAGCTTATTTTACTAAGTATACTCGCTTATGTTTGTTCAAGAAAGATGATGCATATATGATACGCACTGCCGAACACGTCCTAAATTAAACTAGGCTAAATTTGTGGTATAGCTAACCTAGGTCATTCTTTAACATTTTGACTACTGCACAATCATGAAACATTTAATCTAACACCGATGTTCCAAACTAATGCAATCGCATCATGAGCAACATTGTCGGTTCGACTTGAATCCAATTATGGAAATTTCATAACACATTCCAATCGGACTGTATTGATTCAATTGTAGTATTAATCCAACTATTGAATCTAATAATCAAATTAAAATAGTAAGTAATTGTGGAAAGAAATACAAAAGATTAACCTAAGGATTATCGAAAATGGGAGAACCTCCAGGCACTAGATTGAATAAAGAACTTAGCCGCACATAATCATGGTTGACATCTCAAATTGAAGTAAAACACGAATTGAACGAAGAAGAAAATGCCGACGTGAAGAAGAGAACCAAAGTAAACAAATGAAAATGTATTCCTAATTAAAAACTTAAAATGTAGTTGTCGTCAAAATATGATAATAATGTCTATCATTTTCCTCCTTTTACAATTTTTCCAACCCTCCAAACAAAACCCTATTTTGTTTTAGTACCTAAGGTGGCCCAGGCCCATTCTAGGTTGCCTTAATTTGTCCCAACATTGATGATTTCCCCTCAAAGTTCTATCCAGATTTCATATGCCAACTTCAAGGATGATTTTGTCCACTTTTTTGTTTGAATTTGGTTTTGGGCCTTCTAATAACATTCATAGATCTTCGAGTTATCTGCAAAACTAGATAAAGATTTGGTTAATCCGAGGTCTGTAGCACAAGTCATGGACAAAATACAAAACATAATCAAGTCTAAAAAAAATTTGAAAATTACATCAAATTGGATTAAACTTTTAATTAAAGCACAATTATCCCAATTACAGAAAAAGTCCAAAATCTATTAATTACTAATTGGTTCATAATTATTTTTATCATTATGCAATAAGAAAGTGGTTAAAATAAATAAATATCAAATTTCACCCACACTTAACATTTTGCATTCCTAGGTAAACTCTAAACTAGATAAAAGAAAATGAAGGCTAAATGGTTCAAACTCTAACCCAATTCATTCAACAAGCTACCAATGGAAATGTATATGAGCAAGGATGATCAAATCAAAATGTATTTTCAAAGGTTGGTCAACAAAGTGTGAATTTCTCTTTTTTTGCATTAATCAAATTATGCAAATCACAATCATGTATCTCTCTTACTATCAAGTGTTTGGGGGAAGGTGTATAACACTCAAACCATCTCAAAGAACATTGCCTTACCATAGGCTTGCAAGCATTCTAATTTTTCACTTTCAAAACACAAGTTTGCACTATTCAAGAGGACTTTATTAAGGTTGCAATGAGGCTAAGGTAATGGGTGAGGTAACATCCAAATATTATTAAAAAGGCATGATACTTTTGCAACATCAATCAAATTAATCATGAAAAGCTACCCAAGAATTGAAATTAGTCAAAGTACTCCAACCCAAGTTTTGCAACTAATCTCACTTTTATCTTTTATTTTTTCTTTTTTTTAATGAAGCAGAGAAAGAAGATGATGAAACTCTCATAAAATGAAACCCATCAACAATTATAAGTCCTAGAACCCATGTATGATTAGTAAACCTTCCCCTACACTTAGCCTTTTGGACAACCCAAAAGAAAATCATCATGCTCACTTAATAATCAAAGGAAAGGAAAAAAATATGGTTTTACATTTAGGCTTGTAATGGGCTAAATGAAAGAATGGGAAATGACAGGCTCAAAGGGGTTGACAAGGGAAACTAGTGGATAGGATGACTGTATGGTCAAGTAGGTTAAACAAGAAGAATGCCTCAATCATAATTATGCAAACAAGTGAAGATACAGTTTCTAAAAGAATGAGAGCAAGTTTTAGAAAACAATATCCATGAGAGACAAACAAGAAATCAAAGAGAATGGTATATAGATGAATTCATTCATGCAGACCCAAGTAAGCTCACAGGGTCATAAAATGGCATCACACACATAAAAGCCAAGCACACAATCAGTTAGACACGGTCATCGAAATCCATATAAGAGATAAAATAACTAAGTGAACCAACCAAAAATTAGGTTCAGTTCATTTCCTAACTCAACACTAATCATGGGGGTAGAATGCAAAGAGGGTGCTAGTCAAAACTAGAAAAAATGATGCAAATTATAAACACATGATAATGAAATGAAAAAGAAATAAACAGAAAGACAAAATGAAAAGGAATAAAATTGAGAGGAAAAGAGAACTCCCTTGTCGTCTCATGATGGATATGTGGCATCTGCAAGCAAGATGACTGACTCCTCCACCACTCCAGGCAAGTCTTCATGATAATGCTTTAAACGTTACCCATTCACTAAGAATGTTTTCCCTGTCTTTTCATTACTAAGCTCATCTGCACCATCAGGAAAGATATTAGTAATCACAAAAAAAACCATCCCATCTAGATCGGAGTTTACCAGCCATAAGTTTAAGATGAGAATTAAACACAAGGACATTTTACCCGGTGGTAAACTCTTTGTGTAGAATTTGCCAATCATGGAAAGCCTTAGTTTTCTCCTTGTAGATGTGTGAGCTCTCATAGGCTTCCAGTCTCAGCTCCTTCAACTCTTTCAGTTGCAACTTCCTTTAAGCTCCAAATTGAGCTAAATGCATATTCTAGTACTTGACCGCCCAATATGGTTGGTGTTACAACTCCACTGGCATGCCTTTCCAAAAGCAAGTCAGTAGGTAGACATCCCAATCGAAGTGTTGTAGGCAGTCTTATAAGCCCCAAGTGCATCATCTAATCTCTAGCTCCAATCCTTTCTATTGGAGTTCGCTATTTTTTTTTGGAATTTGTTTGATCTCTCTGTTAGATACTTTTGCTTGCCTGTTAGTTTGCGAGTGGTAAGTTGTTGCAACATTATGGAGAACTCCATATTTTTTCAGTAAAACGTCCATGCTCTGATTGCAAAAAATGAGAGCCCTAGTCACTGATGATAACATAGGAACACCAAACCTACAAAAAATATGGATGCGAACAAAATCTACTACAACACTAGAATCATCAATTTGTGTGGCTTTCGCCTCCACCCACTTAGAACATAATCCACAACAAGTAAGATGTAAGTAAAACCAAAAGAAACTGGAAATGGTTCCATAAAGTCAATACCTATATGTCAAATCACTAGTAGAAAAATGACCTTCTATGTCGGTTCTGGAAGACATTCTATGTCGGTTTGTAGATCTAGGCGACGTAGAAAGTCTTGGACATATAACGTCAGTTAAGCAACTGACGTAATATATACTCCACTAAGTCGGTTGAAAATAGAAACCGACATCATATACCCAACTAAAATAATTGAAAGAGGTGGATACTACGTCGGTTGGAGCTGGAACTGACGTAGAAGAGGACTTTTTATGTCGGTTGTAAGCTAGAACCGACGTAAAATGTCATCTATTACGTCGGTTGTAGCTTACAATTGACGTAAAAAGTTACTTTTTAAAATAATGGACTGATAAATCTCTAATTGATATAAGAAAACACCACAAAAAAATTTAGAATTTTCTAACAAGTATAGATATGTGAAATAAAAGGCCACAATCTAAACAAATAGGTGAAAAATAACAAAAAAATAAAAAAGAAACCCTAAATGATGGAATTTTAGAATTTTTGGAGGCCCAACCATCTTTGGTTGTTGGCTAGCAAATTTGTTACCCTATCTTGAGTAGCTTTCATTTTTGGAGCGTTTCAATCTGAGCTCTCTATCAAAAGTTATGGTCGTTTGAAGTTTTTTCGTCCTAAATTTTTCAAATCCTAAATCTAAGATAAACCTATACAATATAAGAAATCTACCATCAAATATATACTAAATCAAGATGTTGATAAGAAATTTGGGTCAAAAATAAATTTCTAACTATTTTTAATGAAATTTACAAAATGAACATGGAAGAAGCCGAAAATGGAGCCAAACAAACCCTAGCATAACCAGTGAACAACAAAGATGCAAATGAAAACTAGTGAGAAGAGAAAGCAGCACCATGCGAAATATAAATGAAAACTACTGAGAATAAAAGCAGCACCACTCAAAGGTTGAGAGGAGAAGGCAGCAAGGGTGAGGAGAAGGCAGCAAGGGTGAGGAGGAGGCAGCTAGGGTGAGGAGAAGGTGAAGGAGAAGAAAATGTAAGCGTAAGAGAAAAGTAATACCAAGAGTTAATATCTCTTTTGAAATCCCTAATTTTAACTCGAGGGACATACTACGTCAGTTGGGAGCTCCCAACCGACGTAGTATTTGACCGAATTTTCTTCAAAGTTCACTGATGCGCCAAGAGGAGGATATTAAGTCGGTTGAAAAGTCTCAACCAACATAATATAGGCTTCACACTACGTCGGTAGCACCTCCCAACCGACGTATTATCTTTAGTGCCATTATAAAGTTTTCAAATTTTGAATTTTTACTTTTTTTAGTCTTTTTATACGTCGGTTATGAGTGACAACTGGCGTAGAATATGGTGTATTACGTCGGGTTTGAGGTAACCGACGTAATATCTCTTCAAATGTTTACAAAAATGCCATCGTGTTTTTGTTTACATCGATTTCATTTTAACCGATATTAGTACTCTCACAAGACTAAAGATTTGATGAAGTAAAGCAAGACAAAGCAAGCAAGAAATTGGATGAGTTTTAGGCTTTGGTTTAGTGTGAGTGAGTGTGAGTATGATTGGCAAAGAACCTATGCTTAGTTGAGGAGAAGTCCACCAGCACATTGGTCTAAGAGTGATTAAAAACTGATCAAAATGCATTAGCTAAGCTTTTGGTGCAAACTGGTTTGAAATACACTGCACTGGACAAAAATAAATCGATTCCAGTCTATATGAAATCGATTTATTCATGCCTGACAGAACTGAAATAACTATTTTCTTTTAAAACAAAATTGGGCTTTTCTTTTATAAATACAAAAAGGTTTCTAATGTGCACCGAAGTCTGAAATACGAAAATTGAGAATCAATTCTGTGAGATCACCTGTGAAAAAGACTTTGGGTAATTGGGGATTTCTTGATCAAAAGAGATTGGGGCTTTTTCTTGAGAAATCACTTTTGACCAATTCACTGTGCTATTGGAGTTCTTCAAGACTGTGCAAAGGCCTCATTCATTGCGCCAATCAGGAAGTCTTTCTTAACCATTATTGATCCCTTTTGTATCAAGATATGTGTTGATTGTTTGTAATTTTATAAAACACTTGAATGATTGTACTCTTTTAGGCTATAGAATTTAGCCTTGTGTGTTTGCTGAATTGATTGGGGGACTGCAGGGAGTAGTTGATCAATTCAGTGGGTTTCTTGATTCTTACAGGAAGTAGGAATTGTGTAATTGATTGTAATTGAACAATTGATTTATTTAGTGGAATTTTCTTTGCTTGAGGGGCAAAGGAGACTGGACGTAGCCCCTGAGGAAGGGTGAACGAGTATAATTGACTGTGTTATATTTTTCTTGACCTTTCTCTTTTAATTCTGATATGTTCTTGCACTGCCCATTGGAATTTATTGGTAATTCAATTGATTCTTGATAATTTGAAGCATAATTGGTTTAATTGCTATACTGTAAATTGGGTTTGTTCATTGTAATTTGAATTTGGATTTATCTTTGGCTTGACAAAGGTCTGTAGCATCTCTGAAATAGAAAAAGCTATCTGGTTTTGTGATATAGTAATAATTTCAAGTTGCGAACTGGTTTGTGATTCTTATGCAGAGTTAGGGTTCTCGATTTTGATTTCCAATCACAACTGGTGTGTGTCAAATTGCATTCTTCATAATTTGTAAAACTGAAATTATTGCAGTAATTGAATTTTAATATCTGATTTTAATCTTTGGTATTGATCATCTTCATATTGACCCACTGCAGACCTTCTGTATTTGATATAATAGCTTCATACTTAATATTCTTGATTGATATTGATTCAGATATGTCTTAGTAACAAAAAATTACAATTTGAGCATTTGTATTCCTTCTTGGATTGTAATCTGTTGGTTACTTTGTGTGATATATTCTTAGTGCAACATTACTCTGAAAAATTGTATTAAATTGATTTGCATAACATGCTGTGAGAACTGTCATTTTTGTGAGTGCTGTGTAAATTGCTCTCTACTAGTAAAATAAATTGATTCATTCATGCCTGAAATTGATTTATTTCTTTACTACACCTTATATCTTTAATCTTTGAGATTCATTAAAGGTTTTCTTTTTGCTAAAACTGTTTTCAGTGTTTTAAACTGCAAAAATCTTTTGAAGTTCAATTCACACCCCTCTTGAACTCAGCCAAATACATTTTCAACTGACGTATTATATTGACGTAGAATGTGATTTTTGTACTAGTGAATACATCACAAAATAAAATGGGTTGCTGGGGCATCTCATATCTGTGGGAAATACTTCCTGCTCTTTGACACTTTTCACAAGATTTGTAATAAACATAAGCATCACGAAACAAGGTGGGCTAATAAAAATCAGAGTCTAAAAGTTTAGGTATAGTCTTTTATGGCCCAAAATGTCCACAACATGCATGAACATGACCAAATGCAAGTATGGAGGAAAACTCATAGTTAGGTATGCATCTCCTAATGACCTGATCACTATAAAATTTCCACAAATAGCGATCATCCCAAACATAATGCTTACAATCACTTTTTAGTTTCAACGTTTGAGCCCTAGTGAAATAATCTGGAAAGGTACTAACAACCAAGAAATTAACCAAATCAGCGTACCAATGGAGTGAAGACTTACCTTACAGTTGCAAAAGTTGCTCATCTGGAAAACATCTCTAATGGGGATGGTGGAGTAACTTGTTATTGGATTCGGCTCAAATAGCCAGCCACTAAACTTTGTGCTTCACTCTGGTCTCTAATCTCTATGTCAAACTCCTGGAGTAACAACATCCATATGATTAACCATGGCTTAACATCTATTTTCGTCAAGAGAAACTTCAATGCTGCATGGTCAATGAAAACAATTTTTTTTGCATTAAGTAGATATAATCTAAACTTGTCTAGAGTAAAAACCACAACTAGGAGCTCCTTCTCAGTGGTGGTGTAATTAGATTGAGTTAAATCTGAGGTCTTTGATGCATATGATATGACATGAGGAGCTTTGTCTTGTCGTTGAGCCAAAACTACTCCAACTGCATAGTTGGAGCATCATACAAGCTCAAATGGAAGTGCCCAATCTGGGGCTGGATGATAGGGGCAATTGTCAAATACTTCTTCAAGTGGTCAAAAGCAACCTTGCAATTATCATTAAGATAAACTCCGTATCATATTGTAAGAGGTTGGTTAGGGGTTGGGAAATAAGGCTGAAGTTCTGGATGAACCTCTTATAGACACCTGCATGTCCAAGAAAAGAACGAACTTCCCGCACTGTTGCGGGGTAAGGCAAAGTAGACATAGATTTATATCTTAGGAGGATCTACCTCAATTCCCTTCCCTGATATTACATGTCCTAACACAATACTAGATTTAACCATAAAAATAAATTTCTCATAATTAAGTACCAGACTATTATCAATGCATCTCTGTAAAATTTTTGGCAGACTACTCAAATAGTCATCAAAAGAAGACCCATATATAGAAAAATCATCCATGAAAACTTCCATGCACTCTTCTAAAGGATTAGAAAATGCTTATCATACACCTTTGAAAGGTATCAAGTGCATTGCACAAGCAAAAGACACCCTTCTGTATGCATAAGTCCCTAATGGGGATGTGAATATAGTCTTCTCTAGATCCTTAGGAGCAATGTGAATCTGAAAGTAACCTGAGTAACCATCCAAGAAGCAGTAATGAGACTCATCAGCGAACCGCTCTACCACCTGATCAATGAATTAAAGGGGATAATGATCCTTCTGGGTAGCTTGGTTAAGTCTCCGGTAATTAATACATACTCTCCAACTGTTCTGAACTCGTCTAGAAATCAACTCATTCTTTTCATTGGCTATCATAGTGACTCCTGACTTCTTGGGCACCACTTGTACGGGACTCACCCACTGGTTGTCTAAGATTGAATAAATGATACCTTCCTGTTGAGAAACTCACGCTATAAACACAGGAACGAATGAAAATGAACAAAGATGAAGAAAATAGAGAACACAAGATTTAACGAGGTTCGACAATTTGTCTACGTCCTCGGGAGTGTTTGAGGGGCTGTGTTTTGTTATTAGAGAGATAAATCACTTGGGTTACAATTACAGATGATTATATAAATAACCCTAAACAAGGTACAATAACCAAAATACCCCCGCACTCTTGGCCCAGCCCACAAAGCCTATAACTTCCCCTATTGGTATTATGAGCCATACCTAACAAATCTCCACCTTGGCGAATATACGCCCCCTTAGAAGATATACAATCCGGAAGTATCAAACACATAGTGGGTTGGACTACCATGCTTCTCTAGCAACTATAAACATTCAACAAATTCAAGCAATGCTTGAACTTGTCTGTGGTAACTGGCTTGGTTAACATGTCAGCTGCATTCTCCTCAGTACCAATCTTCTACAACAATATCTCACCAGATGCAATCAACTCTCTGATCTTGTGAAACCTCACATCAATATGCTTTGTTCTAGCATGACATATCTGGTTCTTTGCTAAATAAATAGCACTCTGACTATCACAATGCAACTGAACTCCACCTTGTTGAACACCCAATTCATTTACTAACCCAGTAAGCCACAAAGCTTCTTTTGCAGCCTCCACTACTGCCATGTATTCAGCTTAAGTGGTAGATAATGCAATAATAGACTGGATAGTTGACTTCCAACATACAGGTCCTCCACTGATAGTAAAAACATACCCAGTTGTCAACCTTCTATTATCTAAATCACCTGCATAATCTGAATCCACATATCCAATAACCAAAGGATCACCCTTGATTACCAAACACAATGCCATGCCCCACAGTACCTCTCAAGTACCTGAAAATCCATTTGACTGCCTCCCAATGTTGCCTACCTGGTTTAGACATGTACTTGCTAACTTGACTAACGGCATGAGCTAAATCAGGGCGAGTACATACCATTGCATACATTAAGCAGCCAACAACACTAGCATAAGGAACCTCTGCCATGTCTGCAACCTCCTTATGTGTCTTAGGACACTGGTTTGAACTGAGCTTGAAGTGATTTGCCAATGGAGTGCTCATAGGCTTTGCATTGCTCATTCCAAATCTGTCTAGTACCTTCTCAACATAACCTTGTTGAGATAACCACAATTTCTTTGAGCTTCTATCCCTATGAATCTCCATCCCAAGAATTTTCTTTGCAGTACCTAAGTCTTTCATATCAAATTCATGACTCAATAAAGCTTTCAAACCAACAACATCATACAAATTTTTCGCAGCAATCAACATATCATCAACATACTGTAGCAGAAAAATAAAAGAACCATCATCAAGACTCTTTACATAAACACAACAATCATACTCACAACTCTTGTAGCCAATATGAATCATGTAGGAGTCAAACCGTTTATACCATTGCCTTGGAGACTGTTTCAATCCATACAAAGATTTCTTCAACCTACAAACCAAATGCTCATGTCCAGGTTGAGAAAAACCCTCTGGCTACTGCATATAAATTTGCTCCTCTAAATCACCATGCAAGAAAGCAGTTTTAACATCCATCTGCTCTAAATGCAAATCCCAGGTAGCTACTAATGCAAGTACTGCCCTGATAGAAGTGTGTCTAACCACAGGAGAAAAAAATCTCATCATAATCTATGCCTTTCATCTGTGAAAACCCTTTTGCTACTAGGCGAGCCTTGAACTTTTCCCCTTCTTTTTCTGATACTGCTGGCTTCCTCTTATACACCCATTTGCAACCAATAGCCTTCATTCCTTCAGGAAGGCGTGCTAACTCCCATGTCTGGTTTTTCTGCAAGGATTCCATCTCTTCTACCATTGCACCCATCCAATTCTCTCTATCATGGCTAGTGATAGCCCCTTGAAAACTGGTTGGATCCTCACTGGTAATGTTAAGAGCAAAAGAAACCATATCCTCAAAACCCAATCTGGTTGGAGCTTTTACATTGGTGCGTCTCTCTCTATCTCTTGCAAGATTATAGTCCTGCAAATGAACTGTACTATAATCATCTGATGCTGGATTAGAACTTTCAATTCTCTCTAATGTTGCTGCTGCTGGGATATGTTCTAACTCCATTTGCATCTTTTCTTGATTCTGCTGCAACATGGACTGCTCATCAAAAACTGCATCTCTACTGATCACCACTTTCTTGTGAACTGGATCCCAAAACTTGTAGCCTTTCACACCTTTCTTGTAGCCCAGAAATATGCACTTCTTGGATTTTGCATCAAGTTTTGATCTCTCATCACTAGGCACATACACATAAACAACTCTGATACCACTTGTTGTGAGAATCCAAGGGGGAAACACCGGGGAGATATCACAAGAATGAGAACAGGGCTGTTGGTTTACGGCTTGGGCGAGTACAGTTTGACCCTGTATCGAAAGTCTTCCTGATGGTGATTTCAGGCAAGCGTGTCCCATATAAGTGTGTGAACGGCGGTACAAGTGAGGGCTCATGAGTAATGTACTCGGGTTGAGAATATTCCGCTCGAGGGGTAGAGTATCAATGTGGTAGAGGAGGGATTCACACTTGAGGGGGAGATTGTTAGATATTCAAGTGTGAGTCGAAGTCCCACATTGGGTAGGAATGAGAAAGTTGAGCAACATATAAGAAATAAAATCCGCAAACCTAATGCCTTAAGGTTTTGGGTTGAAGGTGGTGTCATTTTCTTATATGGGTTGGCTCTTGTCTCATTCTTGTGAGATCTCCCCAAGGTTTCCCCCTCGGATTCTCCCAACAAGTAAGGCATTAGGTTTGCAGATCTTATTTCTTATATGTTGCTCAACTTTCTCATTCCTACCCAATGTGGGACTTCGACTCACACTTGAATATCTAACACTTCCTGAAGTAGCTTAGTGGCCTCTTTCTTCACCACAACCAAAATAAGTGGGTTGACTTTCCTCTGAGGTTGTCTCACTGGTTTAGCGCCATCCTCCAATAGAATCTTATGCATGCAAGAAAGGGCTAATACTAGGAATGTCTGCTAAAGTCCAAACTTGTTTCTTGATTGGGCAACAAGTGCTTGGCAATGATGATGGTAGCTGCTCATCCTTCTCCAAGAAGGCATACTTAAGATGCTCAAGTAATGTCTTGAGTTCCAATTTTGGGGTTGCTCAATGGAAGGGAAAACTATAGTGGGAGGTAGCAACTCTAAAGAATTGATGTGGGCTTGATTGGTACCTGGAAAAGAATCAACATGAGAAATACTGCTAAGTAGTCCCTGCATATCCTTAATGTCAATGTTAGTACAATGAGGAATTGCAATAGAAAAATCACTAGCATCATTAACATCATGAATATAGGACTCTCCATAAGAAATTGAGCCATCATACATGGATATATAAGGAAAATCAGCAGAATTATGACACAATGTATTGTTTTTGTAGTCACAACAAACATCAGACTTATTAGAAACATTCAAACTTTTATCATGCTCATAATCAAATAACTCATCAGTCACATCATTAATGACATCAATGCGCAAAATGGAATGCTCCTCTCTAGGATGTCACATGACATCAGATATATTAAATTTCACAACATTATTACCGAACTCCATGGACATAATACTAGAATTCACATCTATCTTGGTCCTAGTAGTCTTAAGGAATGACTTATCAAGAATGATGGGGGACTTGTTAGAAGAAGAGTCACCCTCTATCTCTAAAATGTAAAAGTCAACAGGGAAAGTAAGTTCATTCACCCTATCTTATACATCTTCAACTAAACTTGTAGGGTGTGTGTTACTTCTGTTAGCCAATTGAATGACCACACCGATAGCCTTTAAGGGGCCAAGACCTAGAAAATTAAAATGGATGTGGGCATGACATTTATTGATGCTCCTAAGTCTAACATTCAATAATCAAATCTACAATTTCCTATCATGTAAGGAATAATAAATGTCCCTGGATCCTTGCATTTTTTAGGCATCGGCTGGATGAGAGCTGAAACATTCTTACTTTGGCTGACTCTCTCATTATCCCTTAGCTTCCTCTTGTTGGTGCATAACTTCTTCAAGAACTTGACATGTTTCAAAATTTGCTTGATTACATCTAAGAGAGGAATGTTGACTTCAACTGTCCTGAAAGTTTCTAAGATTTTGTTCTTCAATGTTGCATCTACCATCTTTTTGGAAGGGATCAATCTTTGTGAAACTTATGTCTCCCCGTTAGCATTTGGATTAGGAATTACTTGGGAAGGTAAACTGTTAGGCACTTGAGGCTGATTCTGATTAATTGCATTGGCCAACTACCTTATCTGAGTCTGCAAACTCTGAATGGCGACCTTAGTCTTTTGCTGAAATTGCAAATTATTGGTTGTCATTTGCTTCATCAAGTCTTCCAAGGAGGAGCCACCCTTATTGGGAGGGTGGTGGGGCAAATGGTGTGGATTGCTGTTGGAATGGAGGTTTGTGTTGGCTAGAATTCTTTTGCCAATTTTTCCTTGGTTGGAAGGTGGAATTTGTGGAGAAATTATGGAAATTTTGATTTTGACTTCATCCCATCTCATATTAGGATGATCTCTACATCCAGGGTTGTATGTTTTAGAGTAAGGATTATAATGCTGCTGAGGTCTCAATGGAAAAACTCCAACTACTGCAACAGTGTGATCATTGTTGTTCTCTTCTTGAAGTGTGGGACAAGTATACATGGGATGTGAAACGTCAGAACATATACCACATACTTTAGGTTGTGCACTCACATAAAAAACCTAGGTTGTTTGACTCACCTCTAACTGTCTCACTAATGATGCCAACTCATCAAGCTTGCTGGTTAAAATTTGCTAATCTGCACTACTTGAGGTTGGGAAATTTGGTTTACTGGAAGAGGCTTGCACATGGTAAACTACACCACTGTTTGATCTAGTACTGAGAATTGGTAGCCATATTTGCAATGAGTTCTCTAGCTTTTGTAGGTATTTTGTCCACCAAGGCACCTCCACTAGCTACGTCCACCATGTTCCTATCCATGGGTTGAAGGCCTTCATAGAAATAGACTATGAACAACTGGTCCGAAATCTAGTGGTGTGGACAACTGACACAAAGTCTCTTGAATCTCTCCTAGTATTCATGCAAGTTCTTGCCACTTGCTTGTCTGATGCCGCAAATCTCTTTTCTGATTGCAGTGACCCTTGAGGCTGGGAAGATTTTTTTTTAAGAACCTCTTCAAGTCATCCTAGTTTTGAATGGATGCTGGCTGCAAATAGTACAACCAATCCTTTGCTCTGCCGTTTAGAGAGAATGGGAAAGCTCTGAGTTTGATGTGATTCTCATCAATCCAATGTGATTTCATGCCTAGTAGAAAAAAGGCCTTTAAAGTTGGTTATGAGAGCCCCTTAAACGTCGGTTCCCTCACCGACGTTGCATCAGGCGACAATGAAAGTATTCAAATACGATGTCAGTTTTCAAACCGACGTCAAATATTCAACCACCACGCTGGTTTAGCGCAGGCACCGACGTCATAGACCAATTTGAGAAAAGTGGAAGTGAGGTGTAGAGAATCAACCACAACATCGGTTAAGGCAAAAACTGACATTGTGCAAGTTATACAACATCGATTTTGGGCCAAAACTGACGTGGTACAGGCCCTGAATTTTAATTTTGGCCTACTATACCACGTCAGTTATGGCCAAAATCGACGTTGTATAGCTTCCACAATATCGATTTTTGCCTTAACCGACGTTGTGGATGTGTATTTTTTTTAAAATACAAGATGAATTATCTATAAATCATTACCCTACATAACAAATTGATAGTACACATAATTTCCCAGCCAGAACAGTTCATTTCATAAATGAGAATTCGAGTTCTAGACCCTACACTAATCTACATATATACACTTATATAAGTTTTGACACATATATACAAACTAATCTAGAAAAGAAATTTTATAGATATCTAGAAACTGCTTCTAACTTGGAGGAAATATCTCGCCCATTCTCTTCGAATTTCTTCTATTGTTTGGCTATCTAATGGCTCTTGATCTTGAAAAACCTGAAATAAATGTAGAAACTTGAGTTAGAGTTGAAAATCAATTGACATATGAACAAACTTAAGACATGTTCTTACTTGTTCCCAATAATTTGTGATACTAGCACGTGTTATTGTTCTCATCCAGTGTAGGATATAGTATCTACATTCCCACCCTCCTTGTTGCTTATTTCACTTTCATTAAAGTTCAGTCGTCAAATAATTGAATGCTAATTTGAATAAACTTACTTTAGAATTAAATTTAGAATTACATACCTTAGGATATATCCAATGGAGGTTTTGGGAGGAGGATATGGATCTTCCTCCAAGATAATTACCCATAGTCAATGCACTAAAATCCAATATGTTTAATAAATTATATATTATACAAAAAAAGAGTGATATATTATTTAAAGTTAATTAAATGATACCTTTGTACTATTTATTTCATATCTGGTGTTGCCTTCTTATGTAGGGAACAGAACCAAACAACTGTCTTGTCCATGGGACACACAAGCATCAGTTGCCAATGAGACCTAAAATAAGAAATCTTTTAAGCTCATATTCTCAACATTACTTAAGATGAAAATATAAAGATTTGAAACTTACGCATGGATAATAGGTGCAAAGTAAATTCTCTTTCTGGATTCGGAAATCCATCTTTGAATATAATTTTGAGTATCAATCCTTTTATTGTCACTCCTTTGTATATGTTGTGGTTTTCAAGTGTGATGTGATAGCTTGCTTCATCTGAACCGTTGAAGGCACTTAGACCGTGTAGATGACAGGAGGCCGCATCACTTCTAGGTTTTGGCTATAAATAGCCCTCGACCTCGCTTCATTTGACGTCGTTTTCATTCAGCTAGCCTAGTTGCTCTGCAAGTGGTTGGTCGTGCACTCCTGCTTTCTTCTCTCGAGGTAATCATGGCTTCCTTTTCTCTTGACTCTTATTCTGCTTCTGGGTCTTCGGGTAGGCAAGGTGCCTCAACTGGCCATGGAGTTATGGTCAGGCAAGAAGTTGGTCTTATTTGGGGGACTTTGAGTAGCTCCGGCATGAGTGATTCGAGTAGCAGGTCTGTTGGAAGCGAGAGGGCGATAAGGGTAGAGGAGCCGATTAAAGAGAATAGGGGGTAAAGATGTCGGCCTCCAGTAGTAACTCGAAGGATGTTGACGAAGTTAACCCCTGCGAGGATAACTGGGTGGTTACTGATGTTAGGACCGCCTACTCTAAGTATAGAACAACTTCTGCCCTTAGGGTTTTGCTTGACTCCCAGGATATCCTAGATCCTTCAATCCTGAACCTTGTTTTTTTTCTTGCGCCGTTGCACAATATCCGACCTAGTATTCCACGGTCGAGGGCAGTTATCCGCAAGTTATTTCTACATGTGTACCTGTGTTATGAGGGACTCTTGTGTTTGTATACCATTCGACGACTTCTGTACGGGCGTGTTGCGTGCTTTAAACATTGCCCCTACTGAACTTCATCCTAATAGTTGGGCATACGTTAGGACTTTTCAAATTTTGTGTACAGCCTTAGACATCACCCCCACCATTCCTCTTTTCCTTCATCACTATCTAACCCAACCGGGAAAGAAAGTAGGGTGGCTTTCTCTGGTCAGTCAGTCGAGGAACTGTCTATTTAATCCCTACTCCTCCTCGTACAAGCACTTTAAAGAAACCTTTTCCAAAATTTCGTTTGGGAGGGAAGGTCGAGAGTATATATGAGTCGAAGTTCCCCTTTTACTGGACCAAGTCTCCTGCCTGGTTCACGATTTGGTCGCGATCTGACCTATCCATAGAGGATATCTTAGCATTGTCGGTCCTAGATAGCCTCCCCAGGGGTATCCCTGCCCGAGAACTCCGTGACACCTTTTGGTGCAAAGACCCAAACAACGTCGTATTCAGTACGTTCTTCTTTTACGTTTGGCTTTTTTTTCACTTAGGATTTGCTTTATGTAGACATCATCGTTGCCATGAACCCGAGCACGAATAAAGTTTTCAAAAATGTCTTGGCGAAGAGGCAAGGATGCGAGAGTGGGAGGGGCACCCACATAGGGCTGACCGACACGAGCAAAGCAGTTCACGAAGAGGTGATACCCGAGAGCGTTGAACCTACCACAATTGTCATGTCGTCCCCAAATCGGTTACCTACTGCTCCCACCTCTGAGCCTCATGATAAGAAAAAGAGAAAAAAGAGAAGTCTTCCAAACGCGCCTCAGACCATTCATCCTCTCAGTGGTCACCCAAGTGTCTTAAGGAGACAACCACCGAGCAAAAAATGGCCTTTACCTTCAACTTTCTCAATAAGAGAACAATGATCTCCAACCGTGTCGTCCTTGAACTGAACGACTATGAGAGGAGACAATACACCTCTTTCTCCTGCGAATAATTGAAGAATGCTCTGCTAAAGCCAAATGCCCACGCCCTCCTGATCAGCCGGGTAGTGGGGCAAAAGTTGCTGAAGGAAGACAAGGGGGCAATAAAGAAGTTGAAGACTGAATTGGCGAAGGCCACCTCGCCTTTGAACTCAGCCCTGAACACCAACATGGACTTGGTACACAACAACAAGGAGTTAGAGCTAGAGAACAAGGCTGCCAGAGGGAAGCCTTGGAGCTAAGGAAGATGGTTGAGGATTTGAGAGCCGAGAACGACTTTCTCCGCAAGCGCTTCTTGGCTGTTGAGGAAAAAAGAAATGGCAACCACCCGCCAAGTAGACATTTTAAGTGAAGAGGTTGTTGACCTAGGGCAAAAAATGACCATGCTGACCCTAGACATGGAAGAGGAGCGGTCTCTCCGAGTAAGTGCTGAAAAGGAACATAAACTTCAAGATTTTGGGATCAAACAACATGATCTTGGGTTTGACCGAGCCGTAAGGCAGGCCGCTGTCTTTTATCAAGTTCCAGTGGATGAAGGGAAGTTCGACAACCGCAAAGACATCTACAAGGGCGAGCTGACTCCAGTGATGGACATCCCAGACGAGGATGAGGCAGAGGTGCATAGTGGGATACAAAAGGCGGGGGGAGACTTGGCGGCACCAGATGTTATTATCTCTAACTTGGAGTTAGATTTTAATTGTGTATATTATCGGTTATTTAGGCCCATTTTGTTGGTTTGTATTCGACCTCTTCGCTTTGTAGTAATGGTTGCACATCGGTCAACATTTTGCAAATGAACATAATTACCTTTTACTTGCAATCTTTATAAATTGTGGTGGATGCCGACCACTTTACTAATTTCATAACTTCGTTATTATGATACGTTCTCGGTCATTTATGTCGTTATTGTGAATGAGCGTACCTTCTGTTTAGTCAGTTTCACAAGTCTTAAACTTATTAAGTTAAAAATGAACATTCACCACCCGGTTGTTTCCACGAGCTCGAAGCTTTAATGTTTAAAAGTTGTATGTGATTATACACCTCACGGTCGATTTCGTGGGTGTAAAGCTTTAGTGTTTAAAAGTTGTATGTGATTATACACCTCACGGTCAGTTCCGTGGGTCTGAAGCTTTAATGTTTAAAAGGTGATTGATTATACACCTCATGGTCGGTTTCGTGGGTGTGAAGCTGCTACATAATTTGCAAATAAAGACTTTGATTTTATTGATAGTGCCTCGTTAAAACCTCCTCGACCAAAATCCTTCTTATGGAAAAATGCCGTAGGTAGGAAAGAGTACACTGATTTACATAGAATTTAACTAAAATAAAACTTTAAATGGTTGGCGTTCCAAGTCCTTGGTAGTTTCTCTCCATCCAAGTGCTCCAATCTCAATGCGTCGTTATCCAGAGACTGTCTCACCCTATAATGGCCTTGCCAGTTGGGTGCAAACTTGTCGTCAGCGACTTCTTTCCGACCGTCACCGGTCATTCTCCAAACAAGATCTCCTTTCTGAAAGGTCCTCGATTGGACCTTAGCGTTCTATCTTCGAGCGGCTCTTTTCTTGCATACTTCTTCTCTTATCTTTGCCTTTTCTTTGAGCTAATATAAGAGATCCAACTCGGTTTTCATGCACTCATCATTGATCGCCAAGTCTTTCAACTGCCTTCGTACCATTGCTTCTCCTATGTCAACCGACAACATAGCGTCTATCCTGTAGGTTAGATTGTACGAGGACTCTCTTGTTGACATTTGTAGAGTGCAACAGTACGCCCACAAAACCTCTAAAAACTCGTCCGCCCATTTCCTCTTTGTTGTACCTAACCTTTCTTCAGTTGGGTTAAAATTACTTTATTAGCAGCCTCGGCCTGACCATTCGTCTACAGGTGCTCAACAGAAATGGTTGCATGTTTGATTCCCAATTCGGCTAAGAAAGCTTCCAGCTTTCAATCTACAAACTGTCACTCGTTATCTATTATGATCGTGTGAGGGATGTCAAACTCGCATACAATTTTTCATATAAAGCTTTGCACATTGGCAACTGTAATCTAAGCAAGAGGCTCAACCTCTATCCATTTTATGAAATAATCCACTGCCATAATTACAAACCTCCTTTGTCTAGTCGTTGGTGGGAAAGGTCCAACAATGTCCATTCCCCACTTGACGAAAGGCCATAGGTAACTGATCATTTGTAGATTGGTCGGTGGTTGGTGAATCAATGGGCCATTCTCTTGACAGCTTTTGCACTTCTTCACGTATTCTACGTAGTCTTGGTGGACGGTCAACCAATAATATCCTGCCCGGACGACCTTAGCGGCCAAAGTTCTGTGACCGCAATGCATTCCGCACACACCATTATGAAGTTCATTCATCACGTGTTCGACTTGCCCATTATCCATGCATCTCATCAAATGAGTAGTGAATCCCCTTTTATACAAATCCTCACCAATGAAGACATACTTCTTGGCGAGTGCTTCATCTGGTATATTTTCTCCTCGTGCTAAGGCTTTTAATTCTTCAATGATGGGTGTTTGCCAATCCTCCACTGCCATTTCAATATTCAAGCAATCTATATCTAACACTGTTGGCCCATTTAAGGTGACCTGGATAACAGTGTCGAATCTTCCCTTGCCTTTTCCTAAGGCTAGTTTTGACAACACGTTCGCCCGTGGATTCTTCGACCTGGGAATGTGCTCAACCCTTACAAATTCAAAATTAGAGAGAAGAGCGGTTACCTTCTGATAATATCTTGTCAATAATGGATCCTTCATGTGGAAAGTTCCATTTAGCTGTCCAACCGTCAACTAAGAGCTAGTTAAGCAAACCAACTGCTTTACACCCATGTCTTCGGCTAGCATCAGACCAGCTATAATGGCTTCGTACTTGGCTTGATGTTGGAGGCTTTAAAATTGAAACATAGTGATTTCTCGATCCTCATGCTGGTAGGGTACTCCAACACCACTTCTGCTCCGCATCCTTTGTCATTAAACGAGCCATCTACATACAGAGCCCATGTACTTTGTTATTCTGGTTGTAGTTGTTGGAGCTCTGATGCAAAGTCGGCCAAAGATTAAGCTTTGATAGGTCCTCTAGGTTCAAAAGTCAGCTTGAACTCAAAAAGTTCGACCGACCAGGATATCATACGCCCAACCAACTCTGGTTTTAAGAGGACCTTCCCAACCGGATAATTAGTTTTCACTGTAACTGGATGGCTCTAGAAATAAGGCCTAAGTCTTCGGGCGGCATAAACAACCGCCAATGCGGCCTTCTCAATGAATTGATATCTTGTTTCAGCATCCTGCAGCGCTTACCCTGCAAAGTAAACTAGTTTTTGCTCTTCGTGCTGAACCAAGGCGACACTGATGGCGATATCTGAAATTGAAATGTATAACAGGAGTCTACTACCTGGCACTGGCTTTTCCAGAATGGGTGTGGATGATACGGCCGCCTTTACTACTTCAAAAGCCTTCTCACATTCACTATCCCACTTGAACTTGTCGGCCTTCTTCGGAGTCCTCACTATTGGCCTGATTTTCTCTGTTAATCTATGCAAAAAAAGAGAGAGATGTTAATCTTCCAACAAGACTTTGTACCTCTCTCAAACTTGCAGGATCCGCATTCATAGAATTTTCGCGCACTTGTCGGGATTGGCCTCTATTCCCCTGTGGGTGAGCATGAAGCCCAGGAACTTGCCTCCTTCCACCCCGAATATACACTACGCTGCGTTCAGATGCATATTGAAATGGCAAAGCTGTCAGAATATCTCTTTCAGGTTGGCCAAGTGTTGATTAAACCCTTCTGATTTAACCACGTCGTCTACATATACCTCCACGTTCCGACCTATTTGGTCTTCGAATATTTTGTCCATAAGCCTTTGAGAAACCCATTATCTGCTCGTCCAAAGGAATTATGTCGTCCTCATCTAACCCCATCTTCTTGGAGGTCTTCCAGTAGATGACGTCTACTAAACTTCCTTGATCCACCAGCGTTTTCCTGATTTCATAGTTTGCCACCTCAATGGCTATAACCATGGGATCATATTGCCTTGTATCTATGTTCTTAAAATCTCGGTCGATGAATACTATATCTGGCATACTCCGCCGTTGATGGCGACTAATCATGTTGACACCTTTAATTGCCTTCAGGTGTCTCTTTCTGGCCGAATGTGAAGGGCTGCCGCCTCCGAATCCTCTTGAAATGGTATTGATCATTGTCCTACTAGCATCCCCACGCCATCTTGGGCTTCTCTCCCTGGATCGCTCTCTATTTGTTTGGTTGTCCCTTCTCATCCTGGGACTCTTCCCCCTCGGACTTCTTCCTCTGGGACTCCTTCCCTTGGGACTTCACTTAGGGGTTCTGGTTCTTGGGCTTCTTTCTCTTTGTCGACCATACCGCTTGCACTCGCCCCTTGCCACATAACCCTATAGGTGACCTGCTTGTATGAGCTCTTCTATCTTGTCTTTCAGAGCCAAATACTCCTCTGTGCTATGGCCGTGGTTGTGATGATACCAACATACTTTGGTCTACCCATGATGGCGAAGGGAACTTGAGAGGTGCAAAGATCAAGTTGGCACTGAGAGCTTCCTCCAAAATTCGCGCTCGGCCCGTATTAAGGGGCGTGTATTTCAAAACCCTTGGACCTCGGGGTCCTTCTCTGGATCTTTGTGGATTACGATCTCGATCATTCTTTATACTTGTATTCTCCTCGGTTCTTTCTTGACTCTTGAACTCCCTGAGTTCTTCTACTTGCATAGACTTAGCAGCTCGTCGGTGGAGCTCATCCATGTTGGCGACTGGATTCATATATAAATTGTCCGAGAATGGTCCTCGTCGGAGTGCAGTAACCATATGGTGCATGGCCATTTCCGGGTTGAGCTTGCGAATTTTCAGGGCAACCTGCCGAATCTGTCCATGAATGCTCGTAATGACTCCCCCTTTTCTTGTTGAATATTCACCAGCACAATGGATGTCAAGTGGTCGGGCTTGCTAGTTGCAAATTATGCCCCAAACTTGGTTACTAGGGTCTCAAAGGAATCAATCAACTATGGACGAAGTCAGGTGAACCAGGTGAGGGCTGCTCCTTTGAGAGACGTGGAGAAAAAAAACTTATAGAAGATGTTGTCGTCCGTCGTATAAAGACTCAGCTGGGCGACATATACATCGATGTGTTCGTCTGGGTCCGTCAACCCATCACACCTGTCCAGAGTGGAACATTTCCAGTTAGCAGGCAACTCGGTCGCCATTATATCATCCGTGAAAGGATGCCTTCTTGATGAATTGACCAACGTGCTATGTGATGCGTCACCTCCTCCTCGGTCCTCCTGCCGAGAACCTTCGTCCTCAGTGCGGTCCTCCCGACGAGTTCGCTCTCGTTCTTCCCTATTGATTTTCTGCCTAAGCCTCTCATTCTCTTCCCGGACCCTATCTAAAGTCCCAACATGGTGCGCTAGATCCTCTTCGTGCCGCTTCCTCATCATCTCGGCCAAAACGGCTGCTAAGTCTCCTACTTGATTGTTCTGCGGGCTTTCGTGCCTCCTGGTTGTCACCATTGTGGTTAGGCTAATCATGGCCCCACGGTGGGTACCAAAATGTTCTTGCAAGAGACTGTTTAACTCCAACAACAACAATAAAGTCTTTGGTCGCTCCTGATCCTCCTTAATTCTCATTATTCCTAATCCTTCAAAGTTCATGGTTCCGGAAGGGGTTTTGCAGGAACTCTGATGCTCAAGTCAATTAGATTTTAGAAGTATCTTATTTATGTAGACTGAGCTCATATTTATAGATGTTGTAATGGGCCAAGAGCATTCAGGTCCAATGGGCCCAGTCTAGCATAATGCCCAGCCTGTTATGGTCCATTCCACTTTAAATTTGTTCTATATTTCTCCATGTGTCCTACGCATAGAGTTGTCACGTATTGCTTATCAATGGCACACGTCACTTGCCAATCCGCGCATAAATGGGATCGTCGTACCCGTGACCAACCTAGATGAGCATCTTGATCAGCCATTTCGGTATACCAAAAAAGCACGTGCAAATAGTTTAGTTAGTGCATCTGGTCGACCATATAGTACAATGTCATTAAGATTAAGATACAAGACTCCTTATTCTATCACATCTTCTCTTAAACTATCTCTTGAAAGGTGTTCTTGAAACAACCAATGTTACTTTGACACCACTATTCATCCTACTCCCATTTGACACTCCTACGTGTCATGTGGGCCCACTAGCAAAAGAGAGAATGTGTTTGCTTTTGTTGTATACGAAAGGGTAATTTCGTCAATTTCATCAATTTCGTCAAAGCGGTTAGTTGTGTACATTTAAGTGGTTAGCTACGTTCATAAATCCGACACCCATATTAAATCACTGCTTGTGAGTTATTCTAACCTTAAATAACTGGTTAGTCGTGTAGATCTAAGTGGTTAGCTACGTTCATAACTCTGACACCCATATTAAATCACTACCTATGAGTTTTTCCAACCTTAAATAACTAGTTAGTCGTGTATATCTAACTGGTTAGCTACGCTCATAACTCCGACACCCATATTAAATCACTGCTTGTGGGTTTTTCCAATCTTAAATAACTGGTTAGTCGTGTACATCTCAGTGGTTAGCTACGTTCATAACTCCGACACCCATATTAAATCACTACCTGTGAGTTATTCCAACCTTAAATAATTGGTTAGTCGTGTATATCTAAGTGGTTAACAACGTTCATAACTCCGACACCCATATTAAATCACTGCCTGTAAGTTTTTCCAATCTTAAATAACTGGTAAGTCGTGTACATCTAAGTGGTTAGCTACGTTCATAACTCTGACACCCATATTAAATCATTGCTTGTGAGTTATTCCAATCTTAAATAACTGGTTAGTCGTGTAGATCTAAGTGGTTAGCTACGTCCATAACTCTGACACCCATATTAAATCACTGCCTGTGAGTTATTCCAACCTTAAATAACTGGTTAGTCATGTACATCTAAGCGGTTAGCTACATTCATAACTCGGACATCCATATTAAATGACTGTCTGTGAGTTTGTCCAACCTTAAATAACTGGTTAGTCGTGTACAGCTAAGTGGTTAGCTACGTTCATAACTCCGACACCCATACTAAATCACTGTTTGTGAGTTTTTCCAATCTTAAATAACTCGTTAGTCGTGTACATCTAAGTAGTTAGCTATGTTCATAACTCCGACACCTATATTAAATCACTATGAGTTTTTTCAACCTTAAATAATTGGTTAGTCGTGTACATCTAAGTGGTTAGCTACATTCATAACTCCGACACCCATGAGTGTGAGTTTTTTCATCCTTAAATAACTCGTTAGTCGTGTACATCTAAGTGGTTAGCTACGTTCATAACTCCGATACCCATATTAAATCACTGCGTGTGAGTGTTTCCAACCTTAAATAACTGGTTAGTCGTGTATATCTAAGTGTTAGCTACGTTTATAATTCTGACACCCATATTAAACCATTGCCTGAGTTATTCGAACCATAAATAATTGGCTAGTCATGTACATCTAAGTGGTTAGCTACGTTCATAACTCCGACACCTTTATTAAATCACTGCTTGTGAGTTATTCCAACCTTAAATAACTGGTTAGTCGTGTACATCTAAGTGGTTAGCTACGTTCATAACTCCGACACCTATATTAAATCAGTGTCTATCAATTATTCCAACTTATCATGGTGGTTAGTCGTGTACATATAAGTAGTTAGCTATATTCATAATTCTAACACCCATATTAAAATCAGTACCTATCAATTATTCCAACCTTATCAATGTGGTTAGTCATATACATATAAGTGGTTAGCTACGTTCATAATAACGACACCAACGTCGCTAACCACTTTGATATACCTAACTAACCACTTAGATGAAATTAACGAAATTAACGAAATTATCCTTCCATATACAACAAAAGCAAACACATTCTCTCTCTTTCGCTGGTGGGCCCACGTGACATGTAGGAGTGTCAAATGGGAGTTAAGTGAACTGTGGTGTCAAAGTATCATTTTCCAATATTAAATTATACAATTTGTTATTTTTTCTTAACCATTTAACAACTTTTCTATTTGTTTTGGTACATGTAGTTTTCTTTTTTAGTTTTTTCTTTCTCTTCCATGTAGTCCATGAATTTATGAGAATTTCGCAATCTCAGCCTCTTTCCCCTTTATTTTCTCCGTGTAAATGTCTAAAGTTTTATTTTAAAAAAAGAAATGTACGATTTTTCTAAAAATTAGAACATAACCCTATTATTAAAATATTTAAACTATATTGTTTGTTATAATAGAGTTACATAAACTAAATAATGTCAAAATTACAAATAAAAATTAATTTTATCATAAAATTTTATACATACTTAAAGATAAAAGATGTAAATGATTAGTTTTAATTTGCATTAATCAAGTTTAAATCACAAATGTGCATTACGTACATTAAAAATTGAAATAAAATATAATTTATTAGTTTCAATTATTAAATTGATCTAAAACAATAAATACCTCTATATTAAATAATAAATGATGGGTATGGTATTTTATAGAATTTCTATGTACTATTGATTATTTAGGTGAATCTTAATGTACAAAAGAAAAAGAACGAAAATGAGTATTATTCTCAACACCAATTACTACGTACATTGACCATTGCTTACAATAATAAAACATGAAGGTTCGATGTGTATAAACCATGAAGTGCAAGAGGTATATTAAAAAATCAAACCAGTTAATCTTAATCCTTATATGTTTATATACACTTTTAATTAATTTATTATAAAGTTTTTTTATGGAATTTCATAGTTATGTAACAACAAGACTAGGAATGGTTCTATTTTGAACTTTATAGGGTCATTTTGCGGAATTTGTGGTCAATAAAAACTAAAATAAACTGATGTTAAATATGTGGTCACAGGAAAGTATAAACTGTCACAAACATCATAAATGGACTGTCCGATTCATGTAATAGAGGTTCTCATGATTCTGAACAATCTGAACAGATAATTGTATCTAGTTTCACCAATTTTCAAAGTTGCATTACCTTTTATATTGGTAGGAATGATATTTGTAATAGCAGGGAATATTCAAATCTAAAATGAGACAAAATCATATTTTCAAATTGTGTTCATTGAATTTTATCTATTTAAATAAATCAACAAAAATCTCTCATATTCTTTTACAATTTTAATTTACTTATATATGATAAATATTAATTCATATTTATAATTAATTTTTTTTTGTCTCAAATCAAATATTATTCTATATTACAGATTTCATATAGCATTATTAATATGTAAACATTTAGTTTTTTTT
>Ga0209489_103636_pt1 | contig 29698 bp, 17 predicted proteins | sample SiratrowhiteBW_FD_187527 | JGI IMG/M metagenome (GOLD analysis project Ga0209489, IMG submission 187527) | Root nodule microbial communities of legume samples collected from California, USA - Siratro white BW (SPAdes) (version 2) | ecosystem: Host-associated > Plants > Roots > Nodule | place...
TATATATATATATAAGTATATTTTGTCTTTCAATCATTGGTTTAGTTTATACAAGTAGAGGAATTTATGTTGTTGAAGTTGGAATGTTTTTGAAAAATATATTCTTTTTTTAACTAAACTAAACCATACAAAGACTACAATTAGTTATAACTGTTATGTGTTTAGTACACGAATTAAATGAAGTTAAGTATCAACAATAAAGAGTTAACTTTTTTTAATATTATGGAATATGGAATGCTCAATATATAATTGTATATAAAAACAACCAATTCAATCCTAACCCTGAATCATATATGAACTTTCCAACCATCTTATTTTGTTCTTAATTAGCTCAATATGTATAAACTTGTATTTAATATTTGTACAATAATGTCTTAAGTAATTTCTACCTAAGTTTTTAAGTAATTAGTGAATTAACTATGTAAGTAAAATATTTTTCTTAAATGTACTACTGAGAAACTATCCTTTACTCCAATAAAAATGTGACAGTAAAAAATATAGTATCATAAAAAGGAAAACAAAGATAATAAAAAATTAACATAGATTAAAAATAATATTTATTATAAATGCGGTGAACATGGATCGAACACGTGACCTTCAGATCTTCAGTCTGACGCTCTCCCAACTGAGCTATCCCCGCTTAGTTATTTTACTTAAATATTAAATTTATTGCATTTGTAAATGTAGTGACGTGTAACAGGCTCTATCCAAAACGTGAATGTTTTATCCTTCTGATACGTGTTTAAAATTATTGGAAGAAAGGGTTCATAGCGTTCTTTCTCTCGTTGTCTCTGCAGTTGCTTCAGCTCCACAACAACCTAACAATGGGAGGAAGTTCAGGTTTCAGGGATGAGTATACCTTCGGTGCGTTCAATTCCTCCTTCATTCTCTCCAAACTCCTGTTATCTCTGTTACGATTCAATCAAATCTCTTCTTGTTACTGTTACTATTGTTAAGCGTTGACTTATTGAAACAAATTTTGTTTCATTTGTGCGCAGAACAAAGGCTTCAACAATCGCGGGAAATTGTGGCCAAATACCCCGATCGAGTCCCTGTAAGCCCCTTCTCCATTCTAACCACACTCCCATCTACAATTACCAAATAATTTTTAATTATTCAATATTTGTTCTGTTTCTGGATGGATCCTTATAGCTCCGTTCATCATTGCACTGTTTATAACGAACGATTCATGTGTCAAATATTTGTATAAGCACACGGTATCGCTGAACATGCTTTCCGTAGCCCTAAATTGCTCATGTTATAACTCGATTCTTCTTTTTCTTATGCAGGTGATTGTGGAAAAATATGCCAAATGCGACCTGCCTGAGTTGGAGAAGAAAAAGTAAGATCAGCGGTGAATAAATTGAATTAGGAACATCTGTGATTATTACATTTATAAATGCGTAAAATATAAGTAATAGCTGTACGTAAGTTGAAAGCATGATTTCGGTTTTTAATGTTTTTCTTAGATACCTTGTTCCTCGAGACTTGTCTGTTGGGCATTTCATTCATATTTTGAGTTCCAGACTTAGTCTGCCCCCTGGGAAAGCTCTCTTTGTTTTTGTGAAGAATACCTTGCCTCAAACTTGTAAGCCTGCACCCAATTATTCAATTTTATTGTTGTTGCTGGGCCGCTGAAATTTCTTGTGTTTGTGATTGTTACAGCTAGTGTGATGGACTCTGTCTACAGATCATTCAAGGATGAGGATGGATATCTTTACATGTATTATAGCACCGAAAAAACCTTTGGTTCGTACATAAAGTAAACCATACCCTGTACACTATAATGTCCAACCCTGACTTTCTGATGTAATTTAAACCTTGTATAAATTTGTTATATGGTATGGAAATTATCATTGATTGTTATGTTCTGGTTAACCTTTGCCAAAATACAATAAATAATGTGTGATTTTTAAATGATTATACTGCTGAAACTTTCCTCGATCTGGGTTTAGAGTTCATGACCACTGATCTATAGGAAACTGCCTATAGTAATACCCTTGTTGAGTGTGGAAACAATATGAGAAGTTTTCATCATCTCTTATAGAGTTTAGACCACTATGTTGGGCATTTTTCAGTTGTTTAAGGCAAACGGGAAACAAATGTACGCCTTTCATATATTTGTCAACCATTTGTAATATATATGTTTTTATCTTAGGGAAACTTATACCATCATTCTGTGGGTTTATTTGATCCATATGCAATCCTTCTGTCTGTTTAATCTCATGGTTGAATCAACTTGTTATTTGTACCGAAGCCTGCTTGTTTTGCTTCATCTTGAACAATAAAAGGCCAAACCCTCGACGGCCTCGTCCTCTTTTAAAATATGAAGAAACATTAACAGAAGAAAATACTGTAAGGGAACGCGATTAACAAACCAAGATGTAAAGTGTCAAATAAAGAATGCCCAGGATTCGTTTTTATATATCTCATGCTGCAATGTCAATTTAGAAGAGACACATTAATCCCCCACGTAGGTATATAACTAACAGAATCGCGAAGACAAGAGACAAGAGCCTGAATGCTCTAAAACACTACGATAGGAAATAAATGTAACGTATCAAAGAGTGTTACATCTGCTGCTCAATTTTTGTTTGCCTGGTAATCACACCTTGATGGAACCTCCAACTGCTTTTTTTGGAAGCCTATTGTTCCACTGCAGTTGGTGTACAATGATTAAGAAAACTACCTGCTAATCTCTGGGGTTATGTTTCTAGCATCTACAGATTTACTTCTTAAAGGAGACCATTGCAAATTGGTACTAGTAAGATTTGGACTATTCCATTGTAGGTTATTTATTTGCAAACCAGCACCGTAGCAAGCAAACAATCAACAAATGCTTTCTATTTCAGTGCATCCAGGCCAAGCCTAGCCAACTCAAGTACAGGAAAAGACAAGCCAAACTACTCTACACAACCCTAAACCCGCATATCCATCTTCATCATAGTCAAGAACAATGCAAATCTTTTAACCAAGGACTTGTTTCCAGGATAAACAACCTCTGTTACTGACAAAGATCAGCTTCTTGTGGCTTCTAAGTGAAAAATTCTACCACAGTCACATGAACAATTCTTTGTGTATCCTGAATAGATATGGCACAAGTTAAGATGATGGTGCAGGTACAAGGTTAACGGTCTTCATCGAACCACAATTACGCGTCACTAAAGTAGCAATTTGTATTGAAAGTAAGATATGTGGGATTACTTGTTGGCTGCGCTTGCCAGGCATAAGCAGAATGAATAAGACACATTTTATGTGTTAGTGCAGATGTGCTACCCCTTCTGACACGTGTTTGGACATCTTCTGGCTATTGCTGGAAGCTACGGGGAGGGGAGGAGAGGAAAGGAAGATTCTCCCAAAGGTGCACTACCATAAAATCGAGGCTTATTAAGGAAAAGAGGGATAATTTTTATGAAAGTGGTGCAGAGTTGTTTTTTTTTTTTTTTACGTAATTGGGTAAGTGGTATCACGGGTTGATGATATTGAATGTAAAAATAGTAATCGAAGCACATGATTTCACCTATGGAGCAAAAGTCGTGGGGCAAGCTGGCGAATCTAATTAGATTAATTGAAGTCATGTCGAAATGGTGTCACAGTGACACGACTTCAACGTTATACTAATCCATTAAAGTTGGGTTAATATGACACAAATTATGTGTGATTTTTATAACTAAAGTCGTGTCAGTGTGACACAAGTTCTATGTGATTTTTATAGTTAAAGTCGTGCCAGCGTGACACGACTTCTATATGATTATTATGAGTAAAGTCGTGCCAACGTGGCATGACGTTTGTGTAATTTTGAAAAAAAAAAAAAAAAATATGTGCGCGTTGCACGACTTGTAGAAAACTATAATTTTGCACCCCTCTTTCATGCGGCCGCGAGTACATGCATTAAAGAGTTGCCTCAAAAAGTTAGTGAATGATAATGAAGAATCTCACTTGTGCATTGGATTTGCAGGTTAATCTTTCACAATTTTATTTATACATTGTCTAGTAAAGTTGTAAGCAGAGCCAGAAGTATGAATTGGAATAGTGTATCGTAAATTAATATCACAATTTTATGTTTCGAAATGTGATAAATAAAATGTAAAATAATTTAAAAACAAACAATGAAAAATATATTATTAAATTGTAGAATACTTTACATAATTTTTTGTCAATATCGACAATTGCTCGTATTGTGTCCTTCATTCCTACAATTACAAGATTCTTTTGGTTTGTTGATTGGTTCATCTATTTCACTATGGATACGTGTAATTGTTGGTCTTCTTGATGTTTTATGTCTCATATAAGGATCTAGAATGAAATTTGGTCCATTATAAGTAGATCAATATTCCTCATTTTGCACTGGATGAAATGACATATGATAAGCCAAATATTCTGGAGACTATAAACTGGATCAACAAACATCAATAAGTTGAAGTGACAACAGGAAAAAGTTGCGATGACATGAGGACAAGGTAGTCAGAGAGCTTAAAATCCCCATAGTCACACCACCATTCATTCAATTTGACTTTAAAGGACATAGGTCGACGTCAAAGATGGAGAGAGGCGATTTTTTGAACATCAAATTTTGTAATGTCTTGATTAAATCTCTAGACATGACAAATTGTTGTTGATTTTTCCTCAGTGAAACAACAATATCTTCAGGAAATTGATGACCACCTGCTATCATAGCTGCTAACCATAAATTCGTCCTTTGAAAGATTGTCTTAACAAGAGCCCAAATGGGTAAGGATCGTGCTCCCTTCAAGATAGAATTCATGCATTTAGCTAAATTATTTGTCATATGGCCATATCATTTACCGTCGTCATAAGCCTGAGTCCACTTTTCTGGTGGTATGCGATATATCTACGAAGTTGTCTGACGGAATTCTGCTTGCAATGTAGATAACTTGACTTAAAGTCTAGGTTGTTTCATTTCATAACCTGATATATAATTCAATACTTAAATTACAAAAATCAATAAAGGTAGATAATATATGTATCAAAAGGAAGTTAATGAATATACATACCTATGTCAATTAGTTGTCTTTTAAGCTTTGTGTTTTTAAACTTCTAATTGAAATTTGATGCAATGTGACAGATGCAAAACACTGATTGCAACCCATGTACTTCCCAACCAACCTCTGCAGATTGTAACGCTGATAGTAAGGCTGAGCCTCTGTTAGTTGAGGCAAACATTTGGTTGGGGTGTGACATATGCATGCAATAATTGAAAGAACCATATCATGGCCTCCTTTGTTTCTACTTCAACAATTGCGAAAGCCAATGTAAATATGTTGTTGTTCCCATCTTGAATAATTACGGTTAACAAAGATTCATGATATTTTCCAATTAAAAAGGTTCCATCAACTTGGACAATGTGCTTGCAATAATTAAACCAGTCAATACAAGGTTCAAAAGCCTAGAAGACACGCTCTAATATGTGATGGGAGTTTCTTCTACACCATCAACAACAATCGGTTGAGTGATATATTATACAATTGTTCCTAGAAAACTTTATTGTAAAGCTTGCAGTCATATGGGAAGATAATTATACGACTCTTCCTAGTCGTCGAATTCCATGACAAGAGCCTTTTGCTTTTCTATCCAGGCTTTTCTGTACGTGACACTATAACTATATCGATTTTTTATTTTTGCAATCAAACTTTTCATTGGGATTGAGGGATTTGTCCTTACGGAATTAACCACTATCGATGCAATTTGGTGTGAATCGAGATTCACGTGATCTTGTGACATTACAGTTGACAGACAAGTGTGAGGCGCTTCAATTCGCTTGTTCTCCCATTGGTCTCTAATTTTAGAGTAAGATGCTCGAAGTCACCATTGACAACCGTTGTTATAGTAAATACATTTGACGACATATATGTTTGTTTTATTGCAAATACTTGTTGAATGTGGAACTGTTTGATTGCAAATACTGTTTAGTCTTTGGAACTGAAACACATGTGCTCTTCAAGCTCATATTCCATATTCGTTATTGTTGTGGTATTGAATTGATATGAATGAATGTTGTTTGCAAGCGCATCAAATTCCATGTCCATGACATCAGAATCTTCATCTTCTATGCTAGAATCAGTTATCATGTCTTGGATAATTGGTTCTTCCTCAAACATTGTAGAACTGCCGGCCCTGTGAAAATGATCCATAGAACTTGTGATTTCAAACAGGCATTCGATGAAGATAATTTGATATGGAATTGGAGGAACAAAATGTTATGTGAAGTGAAGTACACAAAAAAAGTGATTTCCTTTGACAACATTTATGTATGGTACATATCTCGTGTAGTACAAAAACATTTTAAAAAAATTATAATGTACAGAAGTCGTGCCTTATAGGCACGATTCTTTCATCAAAAATTTCTTAAAAGTCATGCCACGTGAGCATGAATTTTAATCAACCCTAATTTTCCTTCCCTCTTTCCTTTACGCTACCGTGGGTCCCCTGCATAGAAAGGTTGCCTCCCACAAAAAAAAATAAAAATAGTGAGTGATTGAATGGTCACGGGTCCCCTGCACTGCATAGAAAGCTTGCCTCCCACCAGTGATTGAACGAGAATCTCACGCATGCTGTATTTGCAGGTAAATTTTTAGAAATTTTTGTTTGAAGATTGTGTAGTAGGGTTGTAGACATTGGCAGAAGCATGACTTTGTAATAATGCCTTGTAAATTATGAAAACAATTTTGGTATACTTATTGTACTTATACAATTTGGCCACATTATTGTATTATTTGAATTCAAATCTCAGTGCATGTTTTTTGATTCAATTCAATGCAAAGCTCCTTTATTTAAGTCATTCACGAGATTCCTTCACTACACAATTCTCATTTAGTTCACTTGACATTTCACTTCACATCTCATTCTCGGTTTAGTTCTTAAAAGCATCTTGAAGCTTTTTCTAGCATCACTCACTAGCTAAAAGTACATTTGTGATTGATATTCGTGTTGACCTTTTTCGGCAAGTGTACCGAGTCAAAAGTAATATAGATTTATATAAAGTAAGGATGTCAATCCCACAGAGAACAATTTTGCTATCAAATCTCAAATTCACAACTCACTAAGCAATTAAAGGTTTCAAGATGAATTGAGAGTAATTTAAATTAATAAACAATAAAAACTATTAAAGAATAAATAACAATTAAAAAAGAAAGTTTTCAAGATCTAGAAAGACACTGGGATTGAACTTCATCTATCTCCCTCATTCATATTTTGGTTTTGATAATAAAATACAATATTAGTAACTACTCACTATTGATGCACATATAATAGTCATTCACACCGATTCTTCTGATATGAAATTCATAAAGTAATTTCCTAAACACTGATCCCTCAGCTATTTAATAAATTACCCAGCATTAAGAACATATGTTATAACAATCAATACACTGAAACCTATCCCTACTATCCCAATATATTGGGTATTTTCATTTAGGTCAAAAACTTAAAAGTACTTCCCAGTTAAATTCAAGAATCAAAATCAAGACTCTATTGATAAGATAAAATCTAGCATTAAGTGCAAGATGAAAATACCAATAGAGTAGAAACTCAATATTATATGTAAAATCACCAAAATACAAATGAGTTCAAAAGATTACATTCAATTCCAAAGATGAAGAATTTAGCTACTCATGGTAACCATTACAAACCAATGAAAGGAAGATTGCAAGAGAAGAAGAGAATCTTGATTCTAGTCGTCTGTCTCCATCCTCTAGGTCTTGATGCCTCTCAAAATCCTAAAGATCTCCTTTTAAACTTGGTTTTGGGCCTAGGTTAAGTGACTTTTCTCTTGGACTTTTTTCTATTTTAAATTTTTTATTTCTTTTCTTCATGAATCTTCCAATCTATCATTTTCTTCATTCTTTTATACCTGAAATTTCACAATAATTGAGATTAAATGATTTCTTTTAACTCAGGACTCAAAACATAAATTTAAATCCAAAAACTCTAAAATTGGGAGTAATTACTATTTTAAATAACACTTAAACCCACAAGTACTCAATATTTCTCATGTATAAAAACATTCAAAATTGATACTTATCAATTCGTCATTTATGAGGTAAGGTTCAATATTTTCCTTAACTGTATGTGAGTAGGTTACTGTAATTGATCATGTCTGTTAAATAAGAAGATAAGAACATGATAATCTGTTGGATATGAACGAGGACAATGTAAATATATTATGTGTATTGATTTTGTTATTTTGGTTGACATTTTACTATTGATACATGAAAAGGTGTAGACTAAACTTCCTTTCTTTGTCCAATCTAATCTAATCTATGTGATGTTAATTCTTATATAATATGCTATAATTAAACTTAATTTAAATTTATTTTCTTAAACAATTAAACTTCATGAAGTATTTAATTAGTCAAATTTCAATAATTTATATATAGTTCAACTTATTTATATTCTTATTTCTACCTAATTTACTATGAAAAATATGTAGTAGGAATAATATATTAAAATTAAACTCTTAAACTATTTTTTTTGTCGGCAAAAATAAACTCTTAAAGTATAGAGAAGAGATATCTTAGTCAAAGATTAAAAATGAATTATCTTTCAAGGCAGTAAATATTAAAAGGTTATTTCGGTGATAACAATGTCTGAATAATTAATTTAAGAACAATATACGCAACCATACATGTCAAAGAGACAGCCCAAATGAATTATCAATCACTTTCCCAAGTTCAATAATTCAAGTACACATACCAAATTCAAATTTCAACACAAATGAGTTGTAAAATTTAACCCAAAGGTACACACACTCCAGTGCCAATATTTGGATAAACTGATTAATCTAAAGGAAGACCTTAATTTTTATATTTATGTAATATTTTTTCTTGTCGCTTAATTTATTACTTATGGAAGAGATTTTGTCTTCTTGTGACAGAATCCTGATTAGATTTTTCAAAATGACGATTTTCAAAAAGAAATCGTCATTGCCCTTACCAGGTCCTCCATTAGCGAACGCTCTTACTTGATCAAACTAAATGAAATGTCACATTCAGTTATTGCAGCCATCAAAGAATAGAAAAGTTCTCCGGCAGTTCAAGTGGCTGATGCAGCAAATAGTCATATTGTCCCAAAATTTAACATTAAATATGGTATGAACAAAAGTATGGTGATGAGCCAGAGTAGGAAGATTTCAAAGTCCGATTGCTTGAAGCAGGATCTAATACTGCAGGCTACAGCCGAAAACACGTTTTGCTTAAAAAAGTAAGACCAACTCTCACCATCACAACATTTCTCAACCTATAAATACACTTCCCTCTTCCCTCTTCTCTCACCCTCCAAAATATAATATTACATACACACAATGCCTGCATTTCCAACCTTCCTTCTTTTTCTCTCCATTTTCCCATTGGCCTTCGCATCTCTGAAGGTGGATTTCTACAAAACCTCGTGTCCTTCTGCGGAGGCAATAGTCAGAAATGCTGTGGAGAAAGCCGTTTCTCTGAACCCAGGCATAGCTGCTGGTTTGATCAGAATGCACTTTCACGATTGTTTTGTAAGGGTAAGCACTTCATCTTCTTCATCACTACCTACCTAGTTAACCAAGTAACATATCTAAGATGAATTTTGTTGTACGTTATACACATGCAGGGCTGCGATGGTTCTGTGCTGTTAGAATCCACACCGGGGAACCCGTCGGAGAGAGACCACCCTGCGAACAACCCAAGTCTACGAGGCTTCCAAGTCATCGACGAAGCCAAGGCCCAAATAGAGGCAGAGTGTCCTCACACTGTGTCCTGTGCAGACATTCTTGCTTTTGCTGCTCGAGACAGTGCCAACAAAGTTGGAGGCATAAACTACGCCGTGCCAGCTGGACGCCGAGATGGTCGTGTCTCTATCAGAGACGAAGCGTCACAACTGCCCCGTCCAACCTTCGATGCAGACCAACTCATTGATAACTTCCGACGAAAAGGGTTGTCTGCTGATGAAATGGTGACACTGTCTGGAGCCCATTCCATTGGCGTCTCACACTGTTCCTCCTTCTCCGACCGCTTGCACTCTTTCAATGCCACCTTTCCTCAAGATCCCTCTATGGATTCCAAATATGCTACGTCCTTGAAAGCAAAGTGTCCAGCAGGAAGCGATAACACGGTGCCTTTGGATGCATCCACTCCTAACCGTTTGGACAACAAATACTACACAGAGGTAAAGAACCACCGTGGTTTGCTCACCTCAGATCAGACGTTGCTGGGAAGCCCCTCAACCAGGGCAACGGTACTGACCAATGCTAAACATTCTTCAGTGTGGGCACGCAAGTTTGCTAAGGCAATGGTCCATATGGGTTCCATTGACGTCCTCACCGGTTCACAGGGCGAGATCAGACGCCGTTGTGCCCTCGTTAATTAATTCACTCTCCACACTCTTCTCTTAATTTCACTCAATTGTTCATACCTCCAATTTTCTATTTCTTCTTTCTTTCTATTGCTTCATTCTTTCAATTCTATTTGTAAGCCATTCAATTCATAATATTGTTATCTGCTTTCCCCTTTGTAATATCATTATCTTGTTTTTATTATAACATTTTGTATAATAAACATTAAAACAATAATTTTTTATTTCTCTTATAGATTTAAAATACAAAAATATGGAGATATATTTATAATAAAATAAGAGTTTAATTTTTTACACCGTTAATAAAAATATATATACTATTAACTAATTTGAAATCATTATAAATTAATTATTATATAATTATATTCCAATTATATATTTTGATTAGAATACTGTACATTTCTTTAAAGTAAAAAAGTCTTTACACAATTTTTGGTTGCGGAAAGAGTGGTTGGAGAAGCTGAATAAGAACTAATCATGAGCATGTGAAATTATTCACCCCTTTACTTCCTTTCCTTTTCTCCTTGCACTCTTATGTTTGAGTGACGGTGTTGAAGTTTGGATGAAATATGTTCTTGTCCATGTTTAACGAAAGTAACTTGAAGTTGTGCATGACTATTCTTTTTACGTGTTGATGGTGCTGTTATGCCTGACAAAAGAGTGAGATAACATGGAAGTTACTCGTGTGTTGCTCACAAATATCGCTTTGGAGCTCTGATAACTTCCAATTCTAACGATAGCCACTACAGGTGTCACCCCAAACAGGGGAAGGAAGAACATGCTCACTGGTTCTTATTGATCTTCTCCTACAACTCATTCTTGTGTAGTTAAGTCGCATTGGTATAAAGGTTGGGCACGGTCAAAGAGTATGGTTCACAATATGCAATGGAATATTATGATGGACTTGCCTAGGTTCAAGTTGCAGTAACAGTAATTATAGTGTTGTTTTTTTACTCTCTCTTATTTTCTTCCCTAATTCCTCCTTTCTAATGCTATTTTTCTAAAATTTACTTGTAAAATATTTTTAAAGCATAAAAAAGAATTAAAGGTATCTCTAATATAAATATTACGTAAGAGTATAAGACTCATATTTTATGAGATATTTCATTGAATGAAATATGTCAATATCACATGAAATTCTTTTGAAAATTAAAATAATTATTTTTTTTAAATTTTAAAAAATTACAGTGTAAATAAAAAATCTACTTTACAATCTAAAATATTAATATTTTAATTATATTTTGATATTTCTTAAACTTAAAATCCTGATATATATTATTATATTAATAAAGTAGTTTGTAAAGCGATTGTTTTTTTGGAAATGTTAAAATATCATCTACTTTGTCGAAATTGAGAAAATATCATGTTCTGAAAACTATTATTGGAAATTGAGGAGCCAACTCTTGCGTCCCCACCACTTTGTAATGCTCTTGCTTAAGCACATTCTTTTGTGAGCGATCCCAAACCAGACGGTCAAACTCAGAAGTCAAAACTACCAGTTGCCAATGACAAGTACTATATAGCTGTAGAATCTCCAAACCTCTACCAAAGCAACCTCCACAGTTATAAAAAATTCCTCTATCTCTTACTTTATGAGGAAACTATGCACCAACAATTTTAGGCCATTGTCTAAGGTTGAATGATCAACATGACATTAGAATTAGAGTGGTACGATCTGGTGTGCTTTGGCATTGTTGGTGTGACCTTGGTAGGTTCCTTAAGGGTGGTTTGGATGCACGAAGGGTCATTCGAAGAGAATGGAATGGTGATAGGTGGCGTGAGCAGCACCAAGTTATGGAGCAGCTGTTGGCCAGGAATGCACCCTTTGTGGCTCTTGCTCCTGCGTTTTCTTTCCTTTCTCACCCTTGCACTCATGCTAACGTTGGATGTTCGTGAGTACGATGTTAGCATCTTCGTTTACTATACAGAGTATGTTCTTTTCTTTTCCTTTACTTTCTTTCCTTCCAATTTCCACCTTATTTGATCCTGTAGTTATGCGAACTTTATCTTTTCATTCTTATTCTCGATTTTTTCTTAATCTTCTTACGCAAATTTTTAGGTTTCTGTAAGAATTAAAAAAGATTAAAACTACATGTGTAAGAACTAAATTGATGTTTTTCTTTTTAACTAATTTTGATATAAAAGATATATTTAATCATTTGTTTTAATTTATAATCTTCATATCTTAATTTTACATGAATTTTTACTTAAACTTGTTATTGTTATTATTATATTTTGTTCAAATTTAAAAATAATTATAATATTATATTTGGTTTAGATTTTTGAATATTCATGATTTTTTTTTTATTTTAGTTTAGAGTGTTGGCAAATTATGATATCATATTTATTTAATAATATTTTATATATTATTTAATTATTGTTTTTAATTAAAACTGTTTTAGTTACAATATTGTGAATCGATTTTAGAAATAAGGTTTTGATATCTTTTTAGCTAGTGTGAAATTAGTAAATTTTGATTTTAGTTTCAACAAAATTTTTCTTTGTTTTCATTTTTATAAATTTTTAAATCATGACTTTAGTTCTTGTGAATTTTTTATTTTAGTCTTTGTAAAGTATTCTTATATAAACTTTTGTATCTTTAAAATTTTAAATTATAATCTTTAGTCTTTAATATTGATTTTAAGATATATAAATTATATGCATTTTACGAAACTAAGAAATTTGTTTAACATATTGACATTGTATTTCAACAATATTACTTGTTTCTTGTAATGGTTAATTAACATTTTTTATTCAATACATAAATAGTTAATTAGTGATATATAATACAACTAGACGAATACTTTGATATAAATAGTTGGTAAGTATATTAAAATTCGATTCTAATTTTCAAAAGAATAAGAATATATGTTTAGATGGAATTATTAGTTTATTTTTATCAATTATAAATTTCTGGAGGTATTTATAGACTACGTAGAAAACAAAAATAAAATAAATGAAAATAATTAACTAATACATAATTATGAGTGGGAAAGTAATTTCATCTATGATTTTATTTAGTGCATTTTTTTTAGCTCATATTCTCACGAGACATATTAAATAATTTAATCAAAACTAATCTTATGAATTACTTCATATGTTTCTCCTTCAAATTTTAAAAACCATGGTGAAAATAAATCACTATATTTAAATTCATTTCTTACAAGTTAAAATATTAAAATGATTTTAATCAATTTTAATTCTAAAATTATTTTCCATAGTTTTATTTATAATTTGATATAAAATAATAACATTTAAATTACCAACATAAAATAGAAAATAATATTAAACTAAATTTAAAAAGATACATTTCATCTTAAAAATAGTAAACATATTAAATTTACATAAAATAAAAATTACCGAAATAACATAGTATCAATTCCCAATCTTCTATTATTTCCTATGATTTTCGTTGAGACATAATTACCACATTATTTTCTAATACTAATTTTAAAATAAAGAAGAAAAAGAATATCTAGAAATAATATATATACTACACACACAAATAAATAAATATATATATATATATATATATATATATATATAACCTTCTATTTTACTACAAATAAATATTATAATTTGATGTTCAGTGCATTTAATATCTAAATTTATTATGAAAAAAAGTTGTGATTCTCAATTTAGAGAAAAAATAATAATGAATTGTTTTAATATACCTAATCCTAAAAATAACAATGTTTACACTTTAAAAACCGGTTTCTGATAAGACTTGAGGAAATAACATGAAACAGTTATTGTCTGACTTTCAGCTCCATCTCCCCTTCTTCTCATGCAACTTATCTTCAAACTCCAAAACTTTTTTTTTTCTTTCTCTTTCACAATTTCACCTTTATTAATAATAAATAAACCTTAAATCTGATTTAATTTTACAAAATCAGTTTCTAAAGTAATAATGATTTTCGCTTGTATATTCATCATATAAGTTAATTTTTTAAAATTAAATTATACTTAATATTTTTTTAAAAATAGTATCAGAACTTATTCCTATAATATTATTTAATATCTAACCACTATAAAATCAATCCATAAATAGATCCCACGAAATAGTATAGCAGTAGATGCAAAACTTACTTGAGTAAAACTTAAAAGTTCGACTTCTTAAAACCTAAAACCCCTTTCACACGTTAAAGTCACAACGAAACTCCGAACCATACCATTATTGCTTATTCCAGTAATGGCTAAAGGTACTGGCTTCCATGGCAAGTTCCATTTTGTGCTTTGATCTTCGTTGTCTCTGTTGATAACATCCTCAATGCACATTGTAAAGGCAAAAGCACAGCCCTTGTACCACAATCATTTGTGGATTCCCTGTTGGAGAAATCTCACTCCTCTGTGGCTTCTCTTGTTTTCGCATTCCTTTGCTTCGCTCGCATTCATTTTAATAGCATTGGCTTGGATGGACCCTTTTCTTTCTTTTTTTATACTCAGGAAGATCATTGATTATGCTTTCTTTCTATTTTTATAGCCACTGGGATAGTCTTGTTCGTTGACCGTGAGGACAATTTGATTTGACTTTATCTTTTTGCTGTTAATTTCAGGTGGACTTTCACATTAGTTATGCTATATTTTGCTGTAAGTAAAGCGCTACCATCTCAAATTTTTTGAATTAGGATCTGAAGTGCCTAGGAAAATCACATGTTCTAGGGAATCAGGAGTTATGACCAGCAGTTGAATGTGTATCATCTAATTTGCGTTTGTACTTTTATTATGTAGTTGGGGACAATAATATCAGCACACGGATGTTGGCAGTACATAAACAAACCTCCGCTTGAAAATGAGGAAACGGATTTGTTTCTAAGAAGGGACTTGGAAGAGAGTATGCTTACAAACCCTATTGCCTATAAGGAGAAAGAAAAGAAAGGTTCCATCAGGTTGTACAGCCAATATGTTGAAGAGGAGTTTAAACAAATAGTAGGATTCTGGGGATATGTCATGCAGATCACCTATCAGGTTGATTCCAATTTTTTTCCTCTAGAAAATTATTGTGACAATTGTTATATGATGATGTGTGGTTTTAGACGAGGTTAATACACAATTCACAAGATTCAAGATCTTGAAGGATACATTTGTTTTAATTTGTCACCAATTCATTGAACTGATATTCTGCATTTCACAGACAAGCGCAGGAGCTGTCATCCTAACAGATATTGTATTTTGGTGTGTCATTGTACCATTCTTATCAATTTCTCATTTCAAGTTAAACATGGTGAGAGTAATGTAACCCTCTCTCTCTCTCTATAAGCTGACTTTTAGTGCGCATGCTTTCCTTTTCTAGTCTTGTGCTTTCACTGTATACAAGTAGTAGATTTGCAAGACTTAAACCTTGTTTCTAAATCCCTTTTGCTCACTGGTTCATAAGTTGCATGATGATTGTTTTCTAGTCCTTTTATATTTCATTTCCTCTAATGTTTGTTCTCACACCTTTCAAACAAGGCCTCAATAATTTGTCTATATGGATGAACAATCGATTATATTATATTTGATGTTTAGAAGTAATAATACATTCAATGACTTTGGCTGGTCTTCACTTGGCAGTTGATGGGTGCCATGCATAGCCTGAATGCAGTTTTCCTTCTTTTGGATACAGCGTTGAATAATCTTGTAAGTAACACTCAACGAAATCAAACTTGGGACTGATTCAAGAACAGTTAGGTACTTCTGGTTTAAGCCTTCTCCTTTGCAGCTCATAGTTTCAATTTGCCATGTTCTTATTTTTCAGCCCTTTCCTTGGTTTAGAGTCACATATTTTGTGCTCTGGAGCTGTGGCTACATAATTTTCCAATGGGTCATCCATGCCTGTGGTTTTACGTGGTAAGATGTAACTGTATTTACATACTAATTGCATGATCAGCTAAAAGCTTTCTTTCACCACCTATAGGATTTCTTCTTCTTCTTGTAACAGGTGGCCATACCCATTTCTTGAGCTTGATACCCCTTGGGCTCCCATTTGGTAAAATACCATAGCACTACAAATCTTCTGTCTTCTTCAACTTATGCTTTCTATACCAAAAAAAATTCTTATTTTCACATATTTATCTACTATACAGGTATTTGTTCTTGGCGGTAGTTCACATACCCTGCTATGGCTTGTATTCACTAATAGTGAAAGCAAAAAATACGATTCTTCTCAGATTCTTCCCTCGCGCATTTTTTAGGATATATTAATTTGGTTGTCATAGGAAATTGAAGAAAACTAGGAGTGGCTTGTTTACATTGATAAACAAAAATTGGGTTTAAACCTTTACACAGGTTTTTCCCCTTCAATCGTTCTTCTTGCAAATGCTTCAAATTGGACTGGTACTACAGATTTTTTTTTTTCTAATGATTTGTATACTCTCGGAAATTTCAGATCAGATTTTGACAATGAAAAAAGGAGGTGATTTTCATCATTTTGCTTCTCGATCACATTCTCTTTGGAAATTCTGACTACTTATCTATATCTGCTCAGCAAATTGTTAGTTAGTAGTACTTACAAGAATGAATACATCATATAATTGCAGCTTTATCACCAACCAGTTTTGAAAATTCTACACGACAGTATAGTCCCAAAGCTCAATAACATGAACTGATAAAATGCATGATTTTAATTATAATTATATAAAAGGGAATCCAAACAACCACTAAAGTGCTTGTCTAAATTGATTATTTTTGAAAAATACTTATTGCTTATTGTTTATGACTAATTAATTTTCTGACAAAAAAAATCACTTCACTACAAAATTTAAACTTTTTCTTTCAAATTTTTTAACTGAGGTGTCTTAGAAAGACGGGATTAGATGTCAACTTTGAAACTATGATGATTAGTTGTTGTAACCGATAGTGAAACCTGAAAGCAAGCAAGTTTTCTGACTTAATAAAGTCGGCCATATGCCGATCCTAATAAAGGAATAGCATTTTTGACGTTATAAAAGTGGTGAAAAATAAAGTATTTGGTGTTAATTAAGTCTCAAAAACTGCTACATTATCACTAATGATAGAAGGAGCATAACGTGCAACATAGATTAATTATTCGAATACAAACTAAAATGTAACTCAATACAATAAGGAGAGGAAAAGGGACGAATTGTCTAAAAGGGGAACTTGGAATGAAGAGATGACAAGTAATGCTCCGGCTAAAAACAATTATTACTCATTTTTTATTAGAACATTAGTTATCAGAAGGTTGTAGCAGATGTTGTTAGGTAATAGAGGGTTGCAGCAGAGGATGTGTAAGTCATACTTCATGCTTATAACTTCAAGGAAATGGAGAGGAACAGTAAAAAGAAACAAAAGAAACCCTAAAGAAGAAATGAGAAAATTAATATTAATCAGAGTCGTGAAAAAAAAAGGTACAAAAGAATATATAAATACTTTGCTAACAGACTAAAAAATAAGAAAAATAAAAAAATGTAAACTAAAAATGAAACAAATATAGTTAGCATCTCCCCTCGAGCTACGAGCACAAATTAAACATTTCCAGTTTGGAATGTATGTTATTGAACTTAGCTGGAGGCAAGGATTCGTGAGAATATTAGCCAGCTGAAACTTTGGTAGATATAGCTACAAGTTTTAGTAGATCATTGTTGACCTTCTCTATCACTATGACAATATCAATGTCTTTTGGTCTTTTATGTATCACTTCATTAGAAGTTATTTTCATAGCGGATTGGTTATTACAATATAGCAGTGTTGGACTTTTTATGAATGACAATAATATATCAAGAAGATATTTTAAACATTATATCTCAAGTTGTAGTACCCAAAGCTCTATATTCAGTTTTAGAAGAATTTCTAGGTGACTTCTTAGAATGTTAAGAAGGGGAAAATTTCCAAAGCAAATAATATATCCTGTGACAGATGTTTTTGGTATCAACACAGTTAGTCACTATACCCTTTATGTTGACCCTTTATGTTGACCTTCACTGTTGGCAGTAAGAAATAAACTTCTTCTTGGAGTTTGTTTCAAGTAGCACAAGATTCTTATAATAACCTGATGATTAATATTGGTTGGAGCAGAAACAAACAGACTCAGAAGATGAACAACATGAGTGATATCTGAATGAACGGATATTTGTTAAGTAGATAACTCTTCCTATAAGTCTTCTATACGATGAAGGATCACAAATATTTTCTCTCATTTCTCCATGTTAGCTGCAAATCTATGATTCAAAGGAGTAATAGTTGGAGCACAATCCATCATTCCAACGCTACGAAGCTCTAACATGTCGGTGAGTAGCCACTTTCCCGCATCCGAAGCACCACTGACACCGATAAGTGACGGAGGTGTGTACGACACCGCATCGAGCGCAGGTTCTTGGGCTGGACGCGACCTTGTTACCCCAAGGAGAAGACATGACAGTGGAGCAAAGAAGTGGAGAATATACTACTCTCATTAAATACGAAATCAAAATAGAGAAATCTTCAAGTACCAAATATTCCTAAAAGGAATTACATTAAATAAGAAATCAAAACAGACAAATCTTCAAGTACCATTCATAACTTGTAAATTTGGTTAAGAATGCCTAAAAAAATCAAGAAGAGAACAAGCTTCCTGCTTAACACCAAGAAGCAAAGAGAAAAAGGAGAAGAAGTTGGGGAAATAATAAGATGTGAAAGAATAGAGAAGAAATAATAAGCTGTGTAAGCTGAGTGGAAGTGTGTAGAAGTATCGGGAAAGAAAGAAAGAAGAACCATATGCAAACAAAAATGTAAAGCTTTTTAATAATTTATTTATAATTAAATAATATTATATTATAATATTATAATATAATATATGTTTCAAATTTTTTCATAATTATTATTAATATAATAATTTATATTAAATTATGTTAATAATTATATTAAAATATATATTACTAATTATATTAAAAATATATTAACAATTATATTTCTATAATTTTATCATATGTTTTTTTAATTATTATTATTTATTTAAATTTAAAAATTGAATAATATTTTTTTAATTTAGGTTTTTTCAATTTAATATTTAAATATAATGTTTTATATAATAATATAATTAATTTATATTTAACTTATTTATTATATAGGAGATTAAGATGAATATATCTAATTAAGTTATGAAAAAAGATGAAACAAAACCTTTGTCGAGATATGTTTCACATTATAAATTAAATTAGTATATTTTAATAAATTCATATATATATATATATATATATATATATATATATTGACATTTCTCGTATCCTATAATTCTCAGTTTAGTTTGTGTTGTGTATCTGTGTTTCGTAGTTCCAGCGTCTTTAAGGAGATTTAAAACATATATTAACACAAGTGAGTTCAAGTTTTTTTTTTTTCTAGCAACTTCTAATCCAAGAAAATGTGTTAAATCTCCAAGATTCTTAATTTTGAAAGTTGTATGAGAATATTAGTTAAATTTTCAATTTCAATTATACTATTTCCAGCCAATATGATGTCATAAACATAAACTAAAACAACAATACTAGAATCATTAGTATTTTTAAGAAATAAAGAATGATCAACATTAGACCGAGTATAACCTTGTGAAAGAAGAAAGGTAGAAAATTTATCATACCGTTGTCTATTGGCTTGTTTTAGCCTATATAGAGATTTATTTAATTGACAAACCTGGTTGACAGATTTAATGTACATACCTGGAGGAATCTGCATATATACTTCTTCGTATAATTTTCCGTGCAAGAAAGCATTATTAACATCTATTTGTTTAATTTGTTAATTGTTAACACAACAACAACACTAAGCAAAAGTCTAATAGTGGTCAACTTAGCTCAGGAGAAAAAAATATCAAAGAAATATAGGTCTTCTAATTAGGGTATTCTTTTTCAACAAGTCTAGCCTTATACTTACCTATTCTACCATAAACTTTTCTTTTGATTTTATACCTCCATCTACATCGTATGACATATTTATCATAAGACAAATTAGTCACAGTCCAAGTGTCGTTACTCTCTAAAGCACTAATTTCTTCATTCCTCTCATAGTTCTTTGATTCATGATCAGTGTCAATGGCGAGCATAACATTTAAAATCAGAAGATAACCTGTCATAAGTCATGAATGAAGAAATTGGATATATGCTAAAAAAGGTTTTTCCATTCTCGATTGAACTGATCATAACCTAACACTCGTTTTAAGATATGAAGGGAAATTTCTAACACGAGTAAAATATCTATCACCATGATTTAAACAAGTAAAACATCTATCACCATGATTCAAATCATTGGTAACATTATTTTGATTTGTATTTACAATATGCAGGTTTTCATTATAACTAGAAATATTATCATCATCATCATTATAAACATTTGCAAAACTAACAAATAATTTTGTTGAAGAAAATTACTCTTTTGCTTATGATCATGATGATAAAGGAAAATATTTTTATAGAAGACAAAATTTCTAAATATTTCTATGCTATGATTAATCAAATTAATACCAAATACTCTTTAGTGTTGGATTTGTAGTCTAAAAACAACTCTGGATTAGTTCTAGGTCAAGCTTCTTTTCTTTGAACAATAATAGTGCTAATGTAACAAAGACAACCAAAAACCTTTATGTTAGAAATATCACACAACTTATCATACAATTTTTTAAAAGGAGAAACATTATCAAGATAAGGAGTAAGAACTTTGTGTACTAGAAAAAACATAATGTTTTACAACATAACACCAAAAGTGCTCACTAGATTAACTTCATATAGTAAAGCTCTAGGAACATTGAGGATATGTTGGTGTTTTCTTTCAACAATAACATTTTGTTCAGGGATGTCAATCCAAGTTGTTTAATGAATTATGCCATGGGAATCATAGAAACTATCTATTTTAAATTAAACACCATTATTTGATCATATATATTTAATAGTTTTCTGAAACTAAGTCATAATATATTTAATAAAATCAATTAAACATTTCCTAACTTCAAATTTAATCTTTATAAGAAATAATACTAAAAAAAGGTTATTTAAACACCCATTTTAGCTACCAAATAAAATGATTGTTAATTATGATAAAAAATAATCATCAAATTAGGTTTTAGTTACTAAATAATTACAAAATAAAAATAATAATTAAATTTAATGATAAATAAAGTAAAGATAATTGGTAACTAAATTATTAAGATTTTAACCACTTGTAAGGTTATATTTTAAATTAATCTCTAGGCTAATTAGATAACAATTTAATGTTTGTTATATAAGATGTTATAATGAAAGCAAGATAACAATACTACGATTAAGGGCAAAACCGATAACAATATTATGAACTGAATGGCTTACAAATAGAATTGAATTGAATTGTGGAAGATTAGAAAGAAAGGGTGAGTTAGCTAAGCAAAGGAAATGAATTGAAAGAATGAAGCAATAGAAAGAAAGAAGAAATAGAAAATTGGAGGTATGAACAATTGAGTGAAATTACGAGAAGAGTGTGGAGAGTGAATTAATTAACGAGGGCACAACGGCGTCTGATCTCGCCCTGTGAACCGGTGAGGACGTCAATGGAACCCATATGGACCATTGCCTTAGCAAACTTGCGTGCCCACACTGAAGAATGTTTAGCATTGGTCAGTACCGTTGCCCTGGTTGAGGGGCTTCCCAGCAACGTCTGATCTGAGGTGAGCAAACCACGGTGGTTCTTTACCTCTGTGTAGTATTTGTTGTCCAAACGGTTAGGAGTGGATGCATCCAAAGGCACCGTGTTATCGCTTCCTGCTGGACACTTTGCTTTCAAGGACGTAGCATATTTGGAATCCATAGAGGGATCTTGAGGAAAGGTGGCATTGAAAGAGTGCAAGCGGTCGGAGAAGGAGGAACAGTGTGAGACGCCAATGGAATGGGCTCCAGACAGTGTCACCATTTCATCAGCAGACAACCCTTTTCGTCGGAAGTTATCAATGAGTTGGTCTGCATCGAAGGTTGGACGGGGCAGTTGTGACGCTTCGTCTCTGATAGAGACACGACCATCTCGGCGTCCAGCTGGCACGGCGTAGTTTATGCCTCCAACTTTGTTGGCACTGTCTCGAGCAGCAAAAGCAAGAATGTCTGCACAGGACACAGTGTGAGGACACTCTGCCTCTATTTGGGCCTTGGCTTCGTCGATGACTTGGAAGCCTCGTAGACTTGGGTTGTTCGCAGGGTGGTCTCTCTCCGATGGGTTCCCCGGTGTGGATTCTAACAGCACAGAACCATCGCAGCCCTGCATGTGTATAACGTACAACAAAATTCATCTTAGATATGTTACTTAGTTAACTAGGTAGGTAGTGATGAAGAAGATGAAGTGCTTACCCTGACAAAACAATCATGAAAGTGCATTCTGATCAAACCAGCAGCTTCTGACTATTGCCTCCGCAGAAGGACACGTGGTTTTGTAGAAATCTACCTTCAGAGATGCGAAGGCCAATGGGAAAATGGAGAGAAAAAGAAGGAAGGTTGGAAATGCAGGCATTGTGTGTATGTAATATTATATTTTGGAGGGTGAGAGAAGAGGGAAGAGGGAAGTGTATTTATAGGTTGAGAAATGTTGTGATGGTGAGAGTTGGTCTTACTTTTTTAACCAAAACGTGTCTTTGGCTGTAGCCTTCAGTGTTAGATCCTGCTCCAAGCAATCGGACTTTGAAATCTTCGTATTGTGGCGGGCTTGTGTTAACGATGTTGGCTTCTGACTTAATATATTTTGTAATGGTTTTGATATTGGATGGAAAACTATGACTGTTCGCTGCAACAGCCACTTGAGCCGACGCAGAACTTTTCTACCTTTGACAGCTTCATATGGCAAACAGCGTTTGCAATAATATTTCTATCCTTAAATGTTATCAACCGTATTTTTTTCACAAGTTATTTGATTAAGGATAATTTTGAAAAAATAAAATATTTGACCAACAAATATAATACTAATACCTCTGAGTTAACTAATTTATTAATAACCGTTAATTATTTATGAGGGTTTTAAATTTAGAAGCATTTTTAAGTATATTTCAAATTATAAAATTATAAAAATACAGAAAATAATAATTTTGTAACACATCCTTTCTTCTTATAAACCAAACACTTCATTCTCCTGATTAGAATTACTCCTCTCCTTTCATCTTAAATTAAAATATATTCTATCTTGTCGCCTTTATTAAAATCTCTAATTTATTTATTTATTCTCTAAAAGTTCACGTGTTTGAAGGGTGGGTGAGTTGATTAACCCAGGCCTGAAGTTTGGTTTGGGCCGCAGGTGCATGTTAAAGATCAGAAAGCCCATGTTGGCATTTAAGTATTCACGGAGAAAATAAAATAAAGTGGGATCCATCAGCGTCACAGCAGCAACAGGGCATCACATAAACGTGAGAAGCTGATTATTGTATGACACATCCTCACGATTGTCACGGAGGGAGAGAGAAAGAGCGCGAGAGAAGTGTGTCTCTGAATTCTGAAAAATTTGACCATGTCTGCAGCTGTGGCAGGCTCCAAACCACCTTTGACACCCTCGTCGTGTTCTTGTAGAACCACATTTGCCGCCAATTTCACCTCCACAAGGTTCCCTGCTACTCCACTCTCCTCTAATCTCCTCTTCTTCAGGCTCACTCACTCTGCTTCTTCCAAGCCAATCTCAACCTTCCGTGGCTTCAAGCGCTTTTCCCCTGTCATGGAGTGGCAGGATTGCACGTATCTCCTTCCTTTTTCGCTCTTTCGTATTTTACTTATTGTTGCCGATTAAGCTTCCTATTTGATTACTCAACAGCTACTATGATACCGATTTAGTTAGAATTTTACATTTATATGATTCATTTCACTCAGTTTTACATTTTCCTAGTGAGGTGTGATTGAATGAGTGCTTAGAAACCCTTTTCCAATCGTAATAGTGCCTTAATTACAAGGCTTCTTGGGGGTGATAACTAGAAAAGAGTATTTCTGATTTCAGGGTTAAGATGCAGATTGATGTGCCCATCTCTGTGGCATATGCGTGTTATTCCGATCGCGAAGCCATCCCAAAATGGATGCCCTTTATTTCCTCTGTTAAGGTCTGCTTGCTTTCCTTCTCACCTTCTATTCTACGAATCATTTCTCTGAATTACTGAAATTGGGCCTTGTAAGGGGTGGGGGAAATCAATTATAGCAATTGTTTACGTGTGACTTTTTTTAGCATCACAAAATCTTAAGGTATTATGGAACCTGATAAGTTATAAAGGTTTGTCATAAATAATCAGCAATGATTGTCTGCTAAGTGTAACAAAGTAGATTTGGTATTTTTACATTTTTTTCCTTAGTCAAACAAGTAGCTGGTGTGTTTGAATCTTTGATCCCCTGCCTTGTTGCCAAGGAAGGATGACCTGGCTACAATCAGAGTCTAGTTTTTTCTTTTTATTTGGATCCAAATGGTGCCTATGAATCCTGAAGCCCTGTAATTTTCGTTCAATAATCATGAACTTAAAAAAAAAATAAAAAATACTCATTTTGATTTTATCCAAATGTTGTATTTGTTCCGCAGATACTGCCAGACAAACCTGACCTATCACGGTGGACCTTGAAGTATAAGGCCTTTGGTCGTGATATTGAATTCTCTTGGCTTGCTCGTAATATGCAGGAAAAGATCCCCAACCTAATCATTTACTTCTTTTCTCCCAATAAAATTCTCTTTTAGTTACAAATTACAATTGGTATTTGTTATTCATGTTATATCACCTTCTTGCAGCCCATTCCAAATCAGAAAATCCACTGGCGATCTATGGAAGGTCTTCCAAACAGGTAACTTACAAGAATACTTTTCTAAATGAATGTCATGTGATTGATTAAATTTTGGTAGTTCAACATTGTGTGAAGATATTCGAAATGTATGACAGTAACAAAGAAAAGTTCAGATACACTATCTTTGTTGACCAACTATATACTGAAGTGTCCAAGCTTTATTGTAGTTTTTCCTAGCAGTGGTAATACATCATATTTAGATCAGCTAGCATAGTTGAACTTGGAATGCTTGATGATATGGTGAAGTAATATAGGAAATTAACAGAATTTTATTTGTACTATTAATTTTTGCCTAAAAGAAGATAGAATGAGGAGAGCAGACGAATCTAGACTAAATTTAGACGGGAAAGTCTGATGCATGCATTGTATGTTGTCTTGCTTTGCTTTGTTTCCCATACATAATATTCGATAATATTCACTCATCTTATGCTTAATTGGCAGAATTTACTTTATGATGTAGATTTTATGCCCTTTTTCTTGTATATGAATACCCAAAAAAGAAGGGAGGATAAATCCTTACTCACACTAGTGTCCCAAAGTTATAAAGAGAAAGATTCTTATGCCTCACCTTATATGTTGTATGTGTATTAAATTCAGCCATGAATGTAACATAAAAGTAGTTTATTCCAATATATATCCTATAAATTAAACACCTTAGTCCTTAGCTGGTTTTTGTAGTAATATCTTGCTAGTACGGAAATCAGTGTCCAACTTTAGTGCCTATGATATACACATTTTATGGTTTCATTTCTTAGAGCCTGACCTGAAACTGGTATGCTTCTATGCTGTGTATAGTGCATATTGTCATGTAACTTCATGGAGTAAAAACCATTCCACCTTTAAAGCAGTGACGATCTTTAGTAATTAGGTTAACGTTTTTCCCCTTACCTTCATCCGTGTCGTGTTTGTGCATTAAGATATTAGATAATTCTATGCCTTCGCACTTCTAGTGAACTCTAGGAATGTGAATGAAATGCTTCTAGCATGATTAAAGAATACTTAGTTGTATCTTGTTCAAACTAAGTTTAGCTAAAATACATTTGCTGCATAAATCATGATTAGCACTTGATACGGGCAACGAGTTGAAGACCCCATATTTTTGTTAAACAACTTTGATGTGAGAAAAGAAGAAACTTTTCTAATAACAGTTTTAATTTTCACAAATGATTAAACCCCTCTTCACTTGTAATATTTTGTATTTGTGTGGATATATATAAGTAGAGACATATTTTATATATGTAATAAAATGTATCGTTAAAATATATATTTATATTTTGAAATATTTAGCGAAATGCTAACCATTGCCCTAATATTTAGGGAAATTTTTAATTTAGATGCGTAGAAGGTGATCTTTCATTACTTTTAAATGCGTTCCTGTATTTGCAATAAAAAAAATTTCCTTTTTATTTTCTTAATCAATGCTCTTAAGACACTGGTTAGCAGGAGCTGAATATTTAAGGAGGCTTTATTTCGTTATTTTGTCTTGAGACTCATAAAATATTAGAGAAATCTGGTTTAGTCTGAGTTTATTCAATTTTAAGAAAGCTTTCATAGAAACAGCTTATACAAGAGCTAGGGTTGTTCAAAAAGTATTAGTGAACCAAACTAAAGCTTAAGTTAAAAAGGAAATAGTTTGGCTTGGTGACAAATTGTTTCATTGTTCGGTTTGATCCAAGGAAATTCTGTATGGTTTTCTTTTAGTGAGCTTTTTCCATTTTTACAAAACAGTTCAGTTGGTTTGGATGAACCTATTCCCAGTTTGGTTTGGACGAATTGTTTTCAATATTTTTGTTTGGTGTTCTTAGCTAAACCGAACCATGAAAAGGCCTTGCCAAATCCTAGCTCCTTAGAGCAGATTTTTCTGCCCAACATGATGCCTGACAAATCCAAGGTTCATGATCTCTCATGCACCCCAACCCTCTAAATACCCTATCACATCATGACAATCATTCCTCTAACACACTAACAATCAGCACATAGGGAAGACAAAGTGGATACTGACTCTTTCGATATCCTTAAAAGTATCCACAAATAGGTAAAGGTAGTTGGTTAATGGGATGGATCCATATTAGGTATTTTTATTTGCAGATTTTAATAGAGATAAGTGTAGGTAAGATAATTTAGCACCTACCACGTCCCACCTCATCTTATCCCTATAATTTATTTATTTATTTGTGTGTATGTATATAATTGAAATATTTACCTGTGTAAATAATTATGCTATTTAATTCAATATTTAATTCAAATTTGCAAATTTGTGGCAAAAAGTTATAAGTAGGAAAACCCCCGTAAAAAAAGCATATACTTGTAAAAAGTGACACCAAAGCTTTGAACCAGAACATTTGACTAAATGCAATAACCGAATAAGTGTAATGATGGCTACAAAATTAGCATTACATGACGAGCATCGTTTCAGTTAATAGGAGGCTAGGCTACTTTAGAAAATAGATAGATAGCATAGATTAGTGAGAAGAGAAAGGCATATATCTGGATTTAACTTAGTACTGTCTGAAAGTGAGATTCAAGCGACTAGGGCATAGATTAGTGTGTTGGAGCAAGATTTCGGGGGCAGTGGCTGGGTGAATAGCGCTAACTCCATGGAATACATTTCTAGAGGGGCCACCAAAGATCAAAACATCCCCAGATTCGAGTAGCAGTTTCTCTGCCTTGTCGGGATCCCTGTGATCTCCATAGAGGAACGGTGCAGAGTGTCCAATGGAGAAGGATACCACGGGCAAGCCTCGGCGAAGAGAGTCTTCACTTTCATAATTGTCTTGATGAAGACCCAGATGGCCAGTTTGGGAGTAAAAATTGACAATGCAGATGTCCGGTGAGACGGAGGGAAGGGGATTATGAGGAATGAGGGCGTTGGCATCGCGAAGTGCATTGCTGACCAATGTATGAAACTCGGGAGGGATGTGGGGATCCCAGTTTTTTCCGAGGCACATCATCTTCAGATGCATTTTGGTCCTTTTCCTGTAACCAGGCTGGTAGAATCCTCCCACTCCCACCCCCTACTCCCTGCACCTTTCCACTATCTTCTGCTGATTGCTCAGTGAAAGGTAACCCTTCAGAAAGACCATCCCAGGCCTCAACGACACACCAATGACATTGTTACTAGATCTTCTCCTTTCTCTGTTCTTTACAAGTAAAAGAGGCTTCAGGACCACGCTTTCAGGTTGTTTACGAGAACATATATCGAACCCTCCTTCTCCTACTGCTGCTGCTGGCGATGGCTTATCAACGTCATCGCAAATGTTTAACTTTGCCACTCCCATTAAAACTGAGTCGGAATCAGGTGATGAGTTCTGCGGTTGCTTCTTCTCCTCGCTGTCCTCAACGCGCCAACATTGCTCATTCCCAACAACAAACAACCTACACACAACCATTCGTATTAACACAATACATCGTAACACCCCCAAAGTAATCTTTTTTTTTTTTTTTTAAAATAATAACCTAGTTACCTTCAAAGACATGGAAATACGAATCACCGTTGGAGTGGATGGAGAGCGACGACCGCGACCTCGACCGCGACGGTGACCAGGACCAGAACGTTCCATGTGCCCTTGCTTTGAGTGGCGTTGCGTCCACAAACACTTCTGCTGCTACACTATCTTTCACTGTCTTTCACTTCCCGTGCTTTACTTTTACTCTTCCTCCCTTTTATTCTCATCAACCACAGCAGCCAAATTATTCCTTTATATCATATTTACGTCCTTTCCTTTCATCACTCCGACAAACAAGAAAATTGTGTATTTATACTAAATATTTTAACTTCTGTACTTTGTAGGATAAATATTTCTTTATATAATTAAAAATTATAATAAACAAGATTTTTGAATATGTTAACTGTGATTAAAATTTATAATACATATGTATTTGATTATATAATTTTATATTTACTATGAGTAATATAAATTATGATATAAGATTATTTTTAAATATTAATCATTTTTTTAAATATCAAATTTAATTTAGAGAGTGAGATAAAAATTAGATAAAATATAAATATAGACAATTAAAAAAATCAAATATATGGATAAAAATAGCAATTTAAGACCATTGAGAAAGTTTTATTTTCTAATTACATACATGTGAAAATACATAAAAAATAATAAATAGAATACACATAAAAAATGATAAATAGAATATGCAGAATGTGCCGTTGACATAGTGGAGATGTTAGTGTATAGATAAAAAAAAAAATTAATTATGTTTTTGAAACTTTCTGCATTAGAAAATCTATTAGCGAAGAAAAAACTTTTTTTTTTTCAAAAGCCTTTTGCATAAACAAAAGACCAAGATAAACACATATTACACTAAATTGTCTCATCCATCAAAATTACCTCTAGTTTTTTACTAACTCACCAAGTGAAATATTATTTTATTATCATAATTATTGTTTCAATTATTTCTTCATGCAATAATCCAAGTCCTCTTTGTCTTTAATCTCTCTTCAAGTTTTTCCACTTTGCCATGGTAAAAAAAAGGTTTATGTTGAAGTAATACAACATTTGAGACAAACGAATGTGAAGAAGGTAAATTCAATCCAGATTTCTTATTCAAAAAGAAAGCATATATATATATATATATATATATATATATATATATATATATATATATATATATATATA
>Ga0209489_103639_pt1 | contig 29693 bp, 18 predicted proteins | sample SiratrowhiteBW_FD_187527 | JGI IMG/M metagenome (GOLD analysis project Ga0209489, IMG submission 187527) | Root nodule microbial communities of legume samples collected from California, USA - Siratro white BW (SPAdes) (version 2) | ecosystem: Host-associated > Plants > Roots > Nodule | place...
AAAGAATTCATACATTCATATATGCATTCTTATAATTTCATCCATTCACATATGCATTTTCACAATTTCATCCATTCATACATTGCATTTTCAAAAGAATCGAATCAACAAATAGATAAACAGAAGAAGAGAAAGGTGAGTGCTACTATAAGTGCTTCTGCTCATCCCTCTGCAATGAGTGTTATCTCAACATCGAGTTAGGTAAAACAGTTATTCAAAATGCAATTTCTGATTTTAATGATTTCTCAAATCTTTTGTTAATTCAAAAAATACTTATGGAGCTTATCCTTGATTAAGATTGCATGCACCACTGATTTGAACTCAAACTTGACACACAACACACACTCCTAGGTTCTAGACCAATCACTTCAATCTTCATGAAATCTTCATGCATTCCATATATGATTACATAGTCTTGAACTTTTTCACATGGTTGGCTTCATCAAATCTTCATAGCAACCCACTGGTGCTAACAATCTCTCCAATTTGATGAAGACAAACAATGGTGTGTTGAGTTGAAATGCATGTTTGTTCTTCTTTAAATCAGTTTACTGGCTTTTACAAAGCTCTCCCATAATTTGATATCCTGTTAATAATATCTCATAAAACATAGTGAAGTAAACAGTAACACACTAGATAACAAAGTTCATTGATATTAAGCACGAGTACATATGAAAAACATTGATCAGTACAGATCGTGCACCATAATTGATTAAACCTAACAGACTAAAATTTGGACTGTGGCTGGATAAACCAGCAAATAAGAGTAGTAACAGGAGCAATAGAAAACATGAAACAACAAACAACAGCAGAAAATATAACAAACAGCAAGCAAGCAGTAAACTTAACCTCCCAATATCACCCTAGACTCCTAGAACACAACCACAACACTTCCTATTCTCAACACTCCTAATTCTCCCCCATTAACTTCATCAAATGGACGAGAAACCACCACTAGATATGCAATGTAAATGTCCTATTCATCTGGTGGAAAGAACAAAGTCCCCATCTTGGACTGGATATCTTCAACTTGTGTTTCAATAAACTAGAAGTGCATTTCACAGTACTGATGATGACTACGGTTTTGGTCTTCCAATTGATTGAATTGTGTCATAATGAGTTGTTCGAGTCCTGAGAAAGAGTCTTAACTAGGAGCAGCAGGCGTTTCTGGTTTTGGTTCAGCTTGATCAAAATTTTTGTCCTCATCTTCATCATCCTCATCATCATCATCAGTGAATTTCTCTTCTTCTTCTTCATCATCTCCAACTGATTCTTCATCAGCTTTGCAAATCCATCTCTTATTCTTCATCTTTTTCAGTCCAATCTTGGTGAGATTTGCAGTGGTAATCTGGTTCAGTGCCTTAATCTCTTCAACAACTTCACTTTTCATATCTATTTCAAAATATTCAATAAACTGTGATAACAGTATCAAATATGGTATGCGATATTCCAGTTTCTTCCCGACATTGAACAGATGCTCACGAATCACATTAACCCAGTTGACTTTGATCTTATTCATGAGGCAGTACATGAGTATAAGATCCTCCTCAGTCAATGTTGCTTTGTTGAAACCACGAGGTGTCAACACCCAGATCACGATATATGCCAGAATTCTCGGTGTAGCAACAAGTCCTCCTACATTGAACTTCCTCGAGGCAGACTCTTGGTTCCTCAAGCATGATTTTTAGAACTGAAATTTGTTAAAGTTCCCCAGTTCTGATGTGTTCCCTCTGCTCACAATTGCACCATCATTCCTCAGGCTAGTGACACTAAGCCAAACCTCCTCATTGATTGCTATGTTAGTGCCCTTCACTTGTGAGTACATGTTCTCCTCGTCATACCACATGTTGGACAGGAAAACCTTAACCAAATCTGGGTAAGTGTTCCTAGTCAGCTTTAAGAACCTGTCCAGCTTCTGAAACTTGAGCATGTCACGGACCTCATCAAGTTTCTCTTCCTTGAGCACTCAAGACTCAACACTTTGGGAGTAATAATGATCTTCCTGTTGTACAGTTTGTAATACTCTTCAATTCTCTCCTGGTTTCCAACAAACCACCTATCAAGGTAATCGGTTCGTTGTTGTCACTGTCTGATCCAGCATGTTTAACCATAGCTCTTTTGGTTCTCTTTCATTGGTTGGAGGAATACACCATTTTTGGTAAAAGATCAAGAGAACTAAGTTTCTCACACAAAACGAATAGAGTAAGGCAGTGAGGTAGTGTTCGAGTGAATGCATATCCATCCCTCTACTTAATTAAAAATAATTCTATAGAAAACAACACATTGATTGACAATTCAAAAACGATAAACAACTTTTGCAGTTTGTTGAGATTCTACAAGTAATCAATTCAGAGTAGGTTATACTTAGCTGAAAAAAATCTCAAAAACAGCTTTTTAACTAGTTAACTCTCCACTGTTGCAGTGCCATGTGGCATCTCGAGTTGTCTCTCTCTTCACATGCTAAACATGAATGTTGAGTTGTTTTGTCTTATTTAGCCCTTCAACTACCTGGGTTCCACTGTGCTTGGTTCTGTTCACATTCTTTCAGTTACACAGCTTCACTTCAGTTGCATTGTAACTCCAACACAGTTTCACATGCATCCAAAATTAACATTTAATCAGATATCAATCCCCAGTCAATTTTAACATTGTTATTAATCAGATTTTAAAAACTGATCCAGAAATAGTGAATAGTCATGTGAACCTGATACAGTTAATTAAAAAAATTGAACTGATCCAGTAATTCGAAAAGAGAAATTGAATCTGATAATTGTAAAACTGAACATAATATAGTAAGTTGAAGAAATCGAAACTGGTAAAGTAATCTGTAAAACTAAAACTAATCCAGTAAATTGTTTAGAAATGAAATTAATACAGCAATTTGTAAAACTGCCATGTAATAAAATAAGCTAATAATCCATTCAGCATAAACTGATTTATTTCACAAATTTGAAATCAATAGTCCCAAGTTCATTTCGAAGGAAGTTAAATCTCTCTTTATTAAGTGGTTTTGTAAAACGATCAGCAAGCCGGTTTTCAGTACTAACAAACTGAATTTCACAATCACCATTATTGACATGGTCTCTAATGAAGTGATGACGAATTTCAATATGTTGAATGTTGAACTGGATTCTTTGTAAGATTAATGGCACTGGTATTGTCACATAATAATGGAATTTTAGACAAGTTAAGCCCGAAATTACTTAACTGCTGTTTAATCCATAAGCTTTGTGCACAGCAGCTACCAGCTGCAATGTATTTAGCTTCAGCAGTGGATAGTGCAACACATGCTTGTTTCTTCTTACTATGCCAAGATATCAAACTTGATCCTAACAGATGGCATGTTCCGCTAGTGCTTTTCCTGTCAATTTTGCAACCTGCAAAATCAGAATCAGAATAGCCTACTAAGTTTAGAGTTACCTCACTTGGATACCATAACCCAACATTTGTAGTTCCTTGCAAGTATTTCAGAATTCTCTTTGCTATAGTAAAATGTGATTCCTTCGGATTGGATTGAAATTTGGCACAGAGACAAACACTAAACATGATGTCTGGCCTGCTGGCAGTAAGATACAACAATGAACCGATTAATCCCCTGTACTTGGTTTGATCCACACTAGTTCCTTTCTCATCCAAATCCAAGTAACAGTTAGTGGCCATAGGTGTTGAAATCTCTTTGCAGTTTTCCATGTCAAACTTCTTCAATAACTCTTTGCAATACTTGGTTTGACTAAGGAATGTCCCATGATTTAGTTGCTTGATCTGCAATCCAAGAAAATAGTTATGTTCTCCCATCATGGACATCTCAAATTCTCCCTGCATAGCTGCAATAAACTGCTCACATAGATTTTGATTAGTGGATCCAAATATAATATCATCAACATATACTTGAACCAAAATAATATCATTGAATGCTTTCTTAATAAACAATGTCTTATCTGTTTTGCCTCTCTCATATGCATGAGATAGCAAGAAGTTGTTCAACCTCTCATACCACTGTCTTGGGGCTTGCTTCAAACCATATAGAGCTTTCTTCAGTTTGAAGACATAATATGGATGTTCATGATCTTCAAATCCAGGAGGTTGACAAACATAAACTTCTTCATCAATATACCCATTAAGGAAAGCACTTTTGACATCCATTTGGTGAAGCTTGAATCCAATTCATGCAAGCATATGCTAAGATCAATCTAACAGCTTCAAGTCTTGCTATTGGTGCATAGGTTTCCCCATAATCAATTCCTTCTTCCTGATAGTAACCCTTTGCAACCAATCTAGCTTTGTTTCTCACAATAACACCTTGTCCATCTAACTTGTTTTTGAACACCCACTTGGTGCCAATGACATTCATCTCACTGGTTCTTGGAACAAGTGTCCAGACCTCATTCCTAGCAAATTGGTTCAGTTCCTCGTGCATAGCAGTTATCCAATTACTGTCTTCTAGTCCACTACAATCTTTGGTTGAGTTTGTGAAACAAATGCCATATGTTCACAAAATTGATTCAATGTACTTCTGGTTGAAACTCCTTTATGCACTTGACTAATAACATTGTCTAAGGACAGATTTCTAGGAACTATCCACTCTCTTAGAAGTTCAGAATTAACTGTACCAGTACCAACTCCAGATTCGGTTGATTGAACTCCCTGATCATCTGATTGAACCTCTAGTAGTTTACTGGCATCTTTTAATTTATTTTCCAGACCAGTATCAGCTTGTTGAATGTTTGGAAACTCATCATCTGCACTTGTCTTAGAATTTTCCTACATATTCTGGTTAGTTTCATCAAATGCTATATGCATGGATTCCTCTACTAACATGGTTCTTTTATTAAATGCCCTATATGCATGACCATGAAGTGAATAGCCAAGGAAAATACCCTCATCAGATTTTGAATCAAATTTGCCCAAGTTATCCTTACCATTGTTCAAGATAAAACACTTACAACCAAACACTTTCAGATGAGATACATTGGGCTTTCTTCCTTTAAACAGTTCATAAGGTGTTTTCTTTAATATTGGCCTGATGAGTACCCAATTCAGCATATAACAAGCTGTGCTCACTGCATCTGCCCAGAAATACTTTGGCAATTCAGTCTCATTCAGTATTGTTCTAGCAAGCTCCTCCAAAGACTGATTCTTCCTTTCTACAACTCCATTCTGCTGTGGAGTTCTTAGTGCTAAAAAGTTATGTTTAATACCTAGTTTACTGCAGAATCTGTCAAACTTCTCATTCTGAAATTCTCTCCCATTATTAGATTTAATGGATGAAATATTGTAGTCCTTCTCATTCTGAACAACTTCTATTAATCTACTTGATATTGAGAATTTAAACTTCCTTTTCGAAAAAGATGGTTGATCAGAATCAAAGGAGAACTATAGGGGACTCACCATGAATGAGAAGATTTTCTAGATGAAGCCTGCTCTCTTACACATTTTGAGTTACCAGGCTCAGTAGGATTCATGTGAACTGATGAGGAGGCATTCATCTCGAGACTGTTTCCATTCTCTCTAACTAGAAAGGCTAAGGTTTGACTTCAATCACAGCCTAACCAAAGTTTGACTGATTGAAAGGATGTGGAGACAAAGTTTTCAGTCCGTTTCTTCCTACCATCCAAGAATACAAGGCAAAGGTGGCCATAGCTACTTTTGTGCAAGGTGTTGATGAATCATTGAGTAAAGCTTAAGAGAGATTCAAGGTTTTGTTGAGAAAGTGTCCCAACCACAGTTTGAAGTGAAGATGCAACTACATATTTTTTGTAATGGGCTTCAACCTCAAACAAAGATGATTTAGATGCTTCTTTTGGTGGCTCAGCTTTGTTCAAAATTGCAAAGGGAGCAATTATAATTATGGAGTCTATGGCTTCTACTAATTTGAGAAATTCAACGTTAGAGTTCAATTCTTGAGATGTTATCTTAGCCCAACACAAACCATTGTCCCAACAGATTGAGGTTCTTAACCAACAAATGTCCAAGCTACCTCAACAGATACTAGTCATGCAACTTACATCAGTTCCAGCTCAACCAGATTTAAGGTGCGATTTTTGTGGAGCTAATCACTCCAATGATTGTTGTGAAATGCCTATCAGTTCCCAGATTGAAGATGAGAATTATTTTTGGAACCAAGGACACCAATAGTATCCACTATTGTATGAGATAGTCAACAAGTTGGAAGATACCTTTCAACAATTCGTGCAATTCTCCATTTAGAAGCAGAACAATATAGATGCAACTATTAAGAATTTGGAGGTTCATGTGTGACAATTAGCAAAAGAAATGACAGACCATCGGAATGTGTCATTCTCTACGAATACCCAAGAGGACTGTAAAGCATATGTCAATGGAAATGGGAGAAAGGTTGGGTTGAGTGATGGCGAGAAAAACAGAGTTAAGAGAGTAAAAAGATCAAGAACTTAGTATCATTCAAGTTTGGGGGAGAATATCTGAAAAAAAAGAAAAAAAAACATATAAAAAGGGCATAAAAGAGATCAAAGGTTGTGGTAAAAAACAATTAAATTTAGAAAAAAAAAACATAAAATAAAATAAAATTAAGAAAAGGAATTAGATATTCAAATAAATAAGTTTGGGCGAAAAGTTGATTATTTGTTTGGATTGGAATAGAAGAGGGTAGAATTTTTTGAATTTACTGATTGATCTAATTGATCGAAATGTTTTGAGAATTTAGAAAAACCAATTTTCTTTTCACCCAAGCCATCTTATAACCAAATAAAAGTCGTTATGACGTTGCATGTTTTTGAAAGTTTTGATTTTAGAAATGAAATGCAAAGTTAAATTGTGTAGAATTAGTGGTAGGTGAGAGAAAACTCACGTCCTTAGACACTAAAGTGATTGAGTGAAACATTTACGGCAGCGAGAAATAATACCTTTGGTTGTTCATAGACAATAAATTGCCATGTATGTTTGAAAATTGTTTGCATTCTCTATTACAATTACATTTGAGTACCATAACTGAGATTTGATGAGGTATAACTATTCATTCATGAGTTGATTTGAAAAAGAAAACAATTTGATTGATTTATGGCGTGATTGGTGAATTTGTTCTGAGTTGTTATATAAGTGTTGAGTAATTGTTCATCTTTGCCAAGTTTTACCTTTGCTTGAGGACAAGCGTGCTTATAAATTTAGGGGAGTTTGATAGAGTTAAATTATATGATGCTTTTTTGGCTCATTTTCATAATGAAATCAAATCTTTCTTATATTGGAACTTGCTAAATCTTATGTTTTTATGAATAATATGTTCTTTTATAAATAAGTTGGTACTTGAGTTTTTCATCAAATATTACTCTAAATCTCATTAGTTTTGTCAAATAAATGATTACGAAGTATTCAGGTCAAGAAGACCAAGATTTGAGTCCCTAGGAGCACATAAGGGAAAAATTGGAATGTTGATGTTGAAAGTTGGGTCCTGCATCACTTTTCTGCATCAGGAACCACTTTGCTGAAAATGAACTAAAAGCATCATATAAACTTGGTGATATCCGTTTTTCAAGTCATGAAATTCATCAAGCATATCCTCAAGTCTAGGAATCGAGTGCCTGTTACTACAAGAAAAATCACATTTACTTATAGCAAAAATCCGTATGTAATGGACAAAATCCGTATGTAATTTAAAATTATCTACGGATTACATACGGACAAAAATTCGTATGTAACATGATCGTAGGTAATTTACATACGGATTTTTTCGTATGTAATTACATACAGATAAAATTCATAAGTACAAAATATTTTTTAAAATAAATTATTTATTATTACGATTATTATTTCTATTATTATTATTAGCATTATTATTATACTTCTATTATTACCAGTTTTATTATTAATAACACTTATATTAACCACTACATACACAAGTCATAACCACTATATCAACATCAACTTTGCAATCATATACTCATTGTTATTATTCTTATTATGACTCTTATTATTATTTTTGTCAATATTAATAAGTATAGTATTAATAGTACTAAAATAATAATATTATTATCTTTAATATTAATATTAATTATAATAATAATATTAATAAATATAATATCAAAATAATATTAATAACAATATTAATAATACTAATACTATTATTCCTAATAACATTAATATTAATATTAATAATAATAGTAATTAAAAAATAATATTAAATATAATAATAATATTCTTGATCATATGAGTTAATAATAATAATAATAATTATTATTATTATTATTATAAGAATAATATTAATAATAATTCTAATAATATTAATAAATATAATATCTAAAGTAATATTAATAATATAATATTAAAATTACTCTTATTAAAAATTTTAATATTAATATTAAAATAATAATATTATTAATTATATATGTTAATAATATATATATATATACCAATTTTACTAATATTATTTATTTTTATTAATAATAATAATGTTAATAATAATTATTATAATTTTTATAAAATTAATTATTAATATTATCTAGGAAAAAATTTGTTGGTAATTACATATGGATTTGGATTCGTATGTAAAATTCGTATATAGAATTCGTATGTCATAAATCCGTATGTAAAATCCATGTGTAAAATCCATGTGTAAAATCCAAAGGTAATTATATACAGATTTAGATCCGTATATAATTACATACGGATTTGGATCCGTAGGTAATAAATTTGTATTAAATGATTCCGTTTGTAAAATCTGTATATAATAAATTTGTATATAAAATTGGTATGTAATGCCAAATTTACATACGGATAAAAATTCGTATGTAATAATCCATATGTAAATCAAGAAGTTTTTTGTAGTGTGTATTTAATAGTGATGTTGTTAACTGCGGGGTAGTCACAACACATTCTCCATTTCCCATCCTTTTTGGGCACCAACAAAGCAGGCACATTACACGGGCTAAGGCTCTTTTGCACCCAACCCTTATCTAACAATTCTTGAACCTGAGATTTTATCTCCTTAGTCTCTTATGGATTTTTTTTGGATGTTGGTCTATTAATATGAAACAAAATCGATTTGATACTCTATCCCCTAAAAGGTGGCAATCCCGTAGGACCATCACTAGGAAATACATCGTCAAATTATTTTAAAAGTTTTTCAACTTGGGGAGATAAAACCTTGACTTCAGATTCATTAGATGGTGTACAAGTGAGTGTTCCTTTACAGAACAGGAGGTATGCAGGGTGCTTAGTAAGGAGAAAATGTTTTATAGAATTTTTAGTCAAAAAATTCTCCTTCTTAGTGACCTTGTGGGAAGGAATACCTAGCTCCCACACCTCAAACTCATCTTTAGGTCCTAGATTTTGGATTTTTGGGAATTTTTTTTTTCACTATCTATTTTTTTTTTCATTTGGACTTGATCCTCCAACACTTGAGTAGGAGTCAAAGGATGAAGTACAAACTTTTTATGGTTATAGGTGAAGATAATTTCGTTGTTGAGGCCATCATGAATAGTTTTCTTGTCAAATTACCATAGCCTCCCATTAAAACATGGCAAGCCTCCATAGGAACTACATCATCAATAATTCCACCAGATGATCATACACATCTTCACTCCCCTCACCCTCAGTTTCCTCACTAGTGTTCTCTTCATTTTTCTCTTCCTCACTGTTGGCTCTCATTAAGTTGGTCCTCATGGAAGGACATTGCTATTTAACATGACCTTGGCCCAATCATTAAAACCATTTAGTGTCACTAATGCAATTTGAGGTTGCATTCTCTTCTTTTCTTTTTGAATTTTCTTGGACTATGGCTTTAGAAGGGGTTTCTCTTAGTTTTTATCTCAAAATTTTCCCCTCCCTCTTAAGATCTTGCTTGGGATAGAAGTTAGGATAAGAACTTCTTCCTAGTCCCTTTCTCAAAATTTGTTGCTCAACTTTAATACAAATTTGGACCAAGTCATAAAAATCTCTATAAGGAATAAGTTCCACCCTATCTCTTATCTCAAGACTCAAGCCACTAATGAATCTTGCTATAGTCACTGTTTCGTCCTCTCTGATTCCAACCCTCATCATGTAAAGCTCCATCTTTTGTCTATACTCCTCTATGCTCATGTTTCTCTGACTTAGCCTACGGAATTTATCCATTAATTCCCAATGGTAGTAAGAAGGTATGTGTCTTCTCCTAAGAGCACTCTTCAAGTCATTCCAATACTCTATGGTTGGATCATGATGTAGATGTCTCTTACTAGGGCTAACCACCAATGCATAGCATGGCCTTCGAAGCTAAGGGTAGCCAAAGGTACTTTTCACTCTTCACTCACATGATAACACTCAAATAGTTGCTCTACCTTCATTTCACACAATATAAATGTGTCTACATCATCTTTCCCATGAAAATGAGGCAAGTCTACCCTAACTTCTATAGCTTTCCTCTCTCTCTCTCTTAAGGTGGATATGAGGGTCAAGTTGGTAGTAGTCTTCCACTCTTAGACTATTTCTCTCTGATTTTTCTTTTCCATCCTTAGAATGATAACTCTTTGAAGAGCTTTTTTTTTTATTTTAACTTCTGATCCTTGTTCCTTAAGCTCTTCAATTCCTCCTCCACGATGGAAATTTGTACTTCAGTGTTAATTTTCATAGAACGAAGTTCATTCAAAATTTTCTCGAAACTGAAACATTTTACCTAGACTCATTGCCACTGTGGCGGAGATAATGTTTATACATCTTAAGTTTCATAAAGTATTTTCTCAAAATAAGACAAACAAGTTTAGCACACCAGGGGTCTCCCACGAAAGTGAGGTGCGTCACTAGGACAACTTAAGTACCAAGACTTTCCTTGCCAGATCCTGACCTAATGCACCTCCCAAGTCTTTCTTACAGTGAATAGACTAAGTCACAAACAAAGGCGACTCAATATCAACAAAATAAAAGAAGAACTAGTCGAGTTGATTTTATCAAAGTAAAGTAGAACTTGCAAAGGGAAGTAAAAGCATAAAAAGTTAAACTAGATGAATCCTAAAGGTGAAGTTCTTTGGCACTAAGGACCGTTGAGACATATTCACCATCTAATGTGAATTAATACTCCACTAATAATATGATATTTGTAAATTACAACTCAAAGAAATACAATGAAAAATTTGCTGAAAAATTAAATTTTCCCGTGTTGTGCCTTCCAAGTGTTTGTGAAAACTCCTCATAAGTATTTCACTCCAACTTTTATCAATTTGTCACTCAAACTTTAGCTGCAAAGTCTCGTCCTCCTTTGTGAACTCTCTTCCAAAGTTGCTGTCAAATCAACTCTTGATGCATTGGATACCAACTCAACCCAATTTTTCTCATCAATGTAGTAGTTCACCATGAGGCCATAAAAATAAAGCAATAAAGAACAATTTAAAAGAGCACAACTCAAATCGATTATTAAGTGACAAAACTCAAAGAATTGGAATGAAAGTGACAAGCAAGAAATTAGAGCAAAAAAAGGAGGCAAGGCACACAAAAGAATCACAAAGAATGGCTCTAGAATAGTTTTTGAAACAGAAAATAAAACTAGAGTTTTCCAGTTCTGTCAGCAGCATATGATTGATTTATCATGACCAGCTGTCGCAACCGGGATCATGACGGGACGGCAATCCGAAAAAAATTTAATAGGTTTTCAAAATAAGGGAGTCGCCACCACAGTTTTCATGGAAAACTATGGAAAACCAAAGAAAAACAAGGATAAGGCCAGTCTACGAAAATCGGATTGCGAGTCCGGGAGTCGGTTACGCGTGGGGAAGGTATTAGCCCCCCACGGCGCTCGTCCTAAGACGATACCTTTAATTGAATAAAATAAAATGAGCGTAATTTTCGTAATGTTTACTTTTCACGAAGAAAAAGAAATAAAAACAAACAAAAATAATTTTTGTTTTGGAAGGGGCCCGACAAGGTTTAACCTCGCTCCTACGTATCTCCATCAAAGATGGAGAATCAGGGTTACGTGGTTCTATTTTTGAAAATTATTGGTTTCAGAAATTACTATTTTTTTAATTTTTGAGATTTTTATATTTTTTAATTTTAGAAAAATTTAGTGTTTCCGGAAATTAAACTTCATTTTGGATATCCTTTGACGCGTATGACCCTTTAATATTCCAAATGAAATTAAAAAAATTTCAAATTGAATCCCGCATAACGCGAACGGTTATTTAAGAATTCAAATTTTATTATTTTTGTATTAAAAGTTAAAGAAAGAACATTTCTAAAAGATTAAAAAAATACAAAATTGAAACATGAAAGTGGTGGCATTTTGACAACTATTACATATGAGTGGGACCCGCACAAACTTGGAAGGTGAATGTGAATGGATTTGGCAAAGAAGAGATAGGAGTGGGACCCACAATATGTATGTGAATGAGGCATTGTCAAAAGTAAATGAAAATGGGACCCACTTTGCATGCAAAAGTGGCATGTGAATACGTGAATGACATTTTAACAAAAGCTTATGTTGGCGGTACCCACTTTTGCATGACAAATTGGCATATGAATACGTGAATAGCATTTTAACAAAAGTTTATGGAGGTGGGACCCACTTTTGTATGAAACATTCATGTGAATGTGGATAAAACTTTGGCAAAGTTACGTTGCCATCATAGGTTGTTTCCACTCTTAATTATATTAGCTTACGCCCCTGCATCAAACATATTCTTCCTCTTCTCACAAGAATAAGGATTGTATATATGTAATGGATCCCTCAAGTGGCGCAAGACACTAGGTGCTTGGTGGGAGGCAATGGTGGGAAGTGGTGTGGTATATGGGGTTGTTGGGACGTGGGTAGTGATACATAGAGAAGTTTCATAGGTTGCTACGGAGTGCCATGGAGGTGAGTGGTGGGAAGTTGATGTTGAATGTGTATGATATTGGTGTTGAGTGTATGGTGAGGTGGTTATAGTCATGGTGGGAGAATAGTTTTGGCTAGGGGCGTCATGGAGGTGCATGGCGTTATGGAGGGAGGTGCATGGCGTTATGGAGGGAGGTGTTATGAAGGAGCGGGATTTGATGGAGGATGAGTGGTTGGGGTGTTTGGGAGGCACGGTGGAGGCTTTTTTTGTTGGTTGGTGGTGGTTGTTTGGGCGTGGTAAGGGGTTATGGTAGATGCGTGGGCGGAGGTCGCGGCCACTGTGGTTGCGGTAGTGGGGGGCTGGACATCACTTTTGGGTCGGTTTGGTTCGACGGAGACTCGTCGGAGGTAATGGAGGTGCGGTTTGGATGACTTGCGGTGACGCTGTCGAGGGCTCACGGTGGAGTGATATGGAGGTGAGGGTGGCGAGGTGTTTGGTAGGAAGAAGGATGAGACTTCTATGGTGGCACAAGGAGGAAGGTGACGTGAGTTGGGGCAAGGAGAGAGCTGCAGAAGGTGTTGGTTCTATTATGTTGTAGAGGGGGTATATGGTGGAGATATATGGTTTGTGGTGGAGGCCATACTTGTTGAACTAGTTGGCAGTGGTGCTAGCAAGACATGCTCTCGTCGAGAGCAGTGGGCAAAGAATAAGAAGGGGAAGCTTGGAGGGTGTGATGAGGCAGCATGGGGTACTTGGGGTACACGATGACTTGATGAAGGGAGAAAACGATGGTCATCAGAAAAGAGGTGGGTGAAGGTGATGGTTTCGTGAATGCTTTTGGTAAATGAGGTTAAGCATGATGAAAATAAAAACTCAATAGAACCTTGTCTCTTCACTTTGCATTTTGAGGTTATTTCAACAAAACCAACACAAACAAACATGAAAAGAAAATGAAATGGAAACAGGAATACATGTTTGCGAGAACCAAAAGGGAATCATAAAAATCAACAACACGCATGGAAACTCATACAAGGCTACCTATCTTAAACATGAAATTCATACCCCTTAACACCTCATTCTCTTCTTCCTGTTGAGTTATCTCCCCTGATTATGAGCCAAGAAATTTGTACTTCTAAAGGAAGAAGATGAAGAACGGTCCCGTGAGTGGAGGAAGCCGAAAACTCAACTGTGGTTGCCCTTTTTTGAATCCGATGCTCCTGGGGATCGGGGTCACCAGATAATCGTGTGATGTAGGTTTTTTTTGTGTGCCCAAAATCAGACTCCCTGATTCCCATATCAAGAGAAGGGTATTGCTGACAAAACAACTTTTTCCCGATTTTGTGCCTCGTGGAGCAGGACCAAATAGCTTTTTGGAGGGGACAAAACAATTTTTTTTCAAATTCTCCTTTGTGCCTCGCGGAGCAGGGTAGTGGAAGCAAAACACAATTTTCTGTGCTCGAATTGTTTTGAAGTGGGTCCCACAGTATTTTTAAGGCATGTAACGTCCTTTGTTATCCCTATATTTTTTTGTTTACTCAATTTCGTTGGAAATGTGTACCGAAAAGCATAGACAAGTCAAATAGAAAGGAAAAAAAAATTACTTGTTAGAACTTTCTTTTCTCTTTGTTTTTTTTCACTTTTTTCAACAAAATGAAATCAAAACAAAACTTGTTTTTTTATATTTTCCAAAGTGATAAACAAGATAAAAATTTAAATCATATTTTTTAAAATAAAATTTAATGACAAACAAATTATATTTTTGCATTTTTCTTGAAAATAAGAGAAAAATAATAAATCCAAGCAAGTAACAAATTTAAAGATGAATTTTTGATTATTTTTTTTTCTAAAACACATATTATTTTACAACAAAAAAATCCAAATTTGATTAAATAACTTTTTTTGAATTTTCTTTAAAAATTAATTAGAAATATTTTTCATTCATTTTTTGACATGAATTTTATTTATCCGGACGAAATTAGGTGTTGACACAAGCTTACAGTGTATTTGCACATGAAAATTTTAACACCAGTCTTAAACACATTAAAGAACTTCCGCAAAAAATTTCAAGTCAAACAATAGTGAAGGTTGGCCCATATTTCTTATAAAGAATGGAAAAGATCTCGTCTTACGTGAATATGAATTCATCATCATAAAGAGACAAATTCACTTCACAATTCACAATACAAAATTCCTCCCCAAACCCAACTTGTCATATGCCCTGATTGTGTTGGAAAAACTACAAAATACTTAACGGAAAGGGTGAAAATAACTTAACAAAATGACCAAAAAAAACTAAGACAGACCTAATAACATACCCTGAAAATTAAAACTCACTTAGTAGGTTTTCAACAGTTACCACTAAAAATATAAAACTCCAAGAGATTTCGAAATGTATAAGAAAGTAATAACACTGGGTACAACTTCAACAAACAAACCATTTATAGATTCATCCCTATTTTAAAAGCTATTTCATGCATCATCCAACCCCTTTATGATGGAAGAAGGTCCCAACGACATTAATCAAGAATAAAGAGGACAAAGAACCCGAGGGAGAATCAAGAGTTTTCCAAAAGATTGGGCCCATCTCAGGTCGTTTGGACTTTCAGTCGGGTCCAAATACAAACATGAAGAAATCCCTTTGGAGAAAATAGAGTATTAAGTAGAAGTCCTCTAATTTGTATAAATTGTTTAGAATAGTTAGAATAATTTGGGCCAAGTAGAATATTTTTGGGCCATGTAGTGTCAATTTGGGCCTTGAGGTCCATAAATAATGTTGGGCTTGATCAAGGAGTCTAAGTAGCACAAGGAGCTCTCTCCTTGTGCCACTTGTCACTACCTTGTGAGAGCCTTGGAGTGCAAGCTAGGTTTGGGAAGCTTGTCATAGAAGCTAGGGTTAGAAGCTTGTCTTATAAGCTAGGGTTTCTAGACCTAGCTTCTCCCATACCCTACCTAGATAGCTTCCATGGGAAGCTAAGTAGCTTATCCTTTCTTCTATAAATAAGAGGTCTAGGAACCTCTCTTGTGGACTTGATTTGAGTAATACAATGCTGCTAAATTTTCAGCACATTGCCTCAAGTCTCACAATTGAGTTTCTTCTCCTAGAAGCTAGAAGTTCTCTCTTGAAGGTTGGCCTAACCTCCTTCAAGGCTTTCACCACCTACTTCACCATAACCACCACACTTCTTCCATACGTTTGCTTCCTCCACGGTTCCCTTCCATCACACATTGCTTTCGCACCATAAGAAGCTCCTTTCATGCCATTTATTCGGTGCAACAAGGCTTTCACAAGCGATACATCCATTGGAGCTTGTGCAAGAAGCTAGAGCACTTAGGAGCTCCTCCATTATTTGGTATATAGAGGTTTGGTCTTCAAGAGCTAAGTTCTTGATCCTCTCATTTTTGTTTTAGCTTTTCCTTGTTGTATACCACTGTTTTTGCATGTCTTGAATGTTTTCCTCCGATTGAAAGTGCTTTAGTTGAATTTAAACGGTTCAAAACACCTCAATCTTCTTGAACTTTCTAAAAATACATTGTTTAGGTGTTCTCGTATGTGCTACAAATTGTTTTTGATATTTCTTGTGTCTTCTTTGATTTTAATCGATTCAAATTGTTTATTTGTGTTCTATCTTTCAATTTTATGATCCATAGTATATGTCAAAGTCATGTATGGTTCCAAATTGTCATAAACTCCTTAGGTTTACACTTGTAGATTAGGTGTTTGTGCAAATGCTTATGTAGAAAATTATGAGCAGAATGTGTTAGATGTATTGTGTCATAGAGTGTGCTTTTGTGTGCCTTTTAATTTTACAATTTTGAGTTCCTTAATTCACTATTAGATCATTAGTGAGTTTCTTCGAGTCATAAAACTCCTATATTTCTTGTAGCTTGTTCAAAAATTCCTTAAAATCCATAGGTTTCTTGACTCTATTCTGAAACTGTTTGCATCTTTGATCACTGTCTTGCACGATTTACTGCCACTGGACTCTTACGTGTTTTCAAGTGAAATTTTGAGAGAGGCTTTGTTAAGATGTTAAATATGTTGTGTTGAAAAGGAGCATTCAGATTCAAAATACAACAAAAGATATAAATTGAAAAAGCCGAATGTTGTTGATGTTTAGAATTCTGACGGAATGTGTAATTGTGCCTCTGTGATTGAATTATTGCATCTAATCCAGTGACTGTTAATTCCTCAAATTTGGAGTGATCATAGTTTGAGATGTTAGGAATGTATAGTAAAACTTTGGTGATCTAATTCCAAGTAATGCTGTAAAAGAACTTTTGGAACTGGAAAAACTGCATTATTGTGCTGATGATTTGCTCTTTGTAAAAAAATTACTGCACTTTATCCAGTGCCTGTTTTGTGATAAATTTTTGTGTGGAAATAAGTTTAATATGTTGAGAATATGTGGTAAAATTTTGTGTAAAAATTTGCTCTGGATTAGTCACAACAATGCTTTGAATCAAGACTGCCAGGAGCCTAAGTGCCAGAGAAAAAAATGTGAAACAGAAGGCTCTTGGTCCTGAATATTTTTAGGAGGATTCCAGTGCTTTTTTTAGCCAAATTTTTGCAAGGATTTTCGTTTAAGTGTTGAGCAGTAGAGATAAAAATTTCGTGCAAAAATACATTGCAAATTTCTTACCATAAATTGCACAAGTGACACTGCCAGAGAATTAGCGTATGAACTGGAAAATTGCCACTGTACTGAAATTGCTCACTGTGTTGGATTTAGTTCGAGCGCAATATTGCTCCGTAATTTCTAAAATTTGGAGTGGATGTTATTTACTGTGATGTGAGTTTGTGGTTAAAATTTTAAGACAAAAGGAGAACTATAGCGATTACCATAAATCACGCACATATTGCTGCCAGGAATGAATTCTAGTCCTTTTTTGTTGTTTCTTAATCAGCTCTAGAGCCATTCCTTGATCATCTTTTGAGTGTTATACTTCCATTTTAAGCCTTAATTTCTTGTTTGTCATTTCTAATTACATTCCTTTGAGTTATGCTATACAAATTAGCTTTTATTGCTTTGTATTTGTGACCTCATGGTGAATTAGTACTTTGGTGAAGCACTTGAGTTGAGTTAGAGCCAATACATCGAGAGCTGAACTTCCAAGCACTATAGGAGAATGATTCACAATGAGGAATGCGGTCATGCTGTAGAAAAGCTTTCTTGAACAAAGTACACTAAAGGAGAGATACACTAGTGAGGCAAAAACACAAACACAAGGAGTGCATAGTTTAGGAATTTTAATTTTCAGCAAAATTTTCATTGTATTCAATTTGAGTTGTAATTGCAAAACTCTTTATCATTAGTGGAATAATTCAAAACGTGTAGACGGTGAAGTGTTTCTAAGGTCCTAGGTGCCAAAGAACTTCATGTTAGGATTCGACTAGCTTTGAGTTTTCCAAGCATTAGTTTTATTTCTTTTGTTTCTTTCAATTGTGTAAGCCGACTAGTTTTATTTTCATTGAGTCGCCTTTGTTTGTGATTTAGTGGTCTCATTGTAAGAACAATTGGAAAGGTACATTGGGCAAGGCTCTGGCTAAGGAAAGTCTTGGTACTTAAGTTGTCCAAGTGACGCACCTCACTTTTCTGGGGGACCCCCTAGTGTGCTAGACTAGTTTGTCTTATCTTGAGAGCACTTCTTTACAAAATTTAAAGATGTCTCGACATTCCCATCACCATAGTGGCAATGAGTCTCATGACAATACATCAGATTTGCGAAAAATTTTGGAAGAACTTTGGATTATGAAAATAAACACTAATGTACAATTTGCTATTATGGCAGAGGAATTGAAGACCTTAAAGAAGAAGGAACATAAGTCTAAATCCAAAACTAGTTCATCAAAAAGATATCAATCTGATAGTGAGAATGAAAAACCCGAGAGGGATAGTATGAGAGCAGCCGAACACTATCAGCCTAACCCTTACCACCACCATAGGAAAGTAAGAAAATCTAAAGAAGTTAGGGTAGAGCTACCACACTTCCATGGGAGTAATGATATTGATACCTTTCTTGATTGGGAGATGAAGGTTGAACAATTATTTGAGTGCTACCATGTTAGTGAGGAGAGAAAAGTCCCTCTAGCCACCCTTAGCTTTCAAGGACATGCCTTACATTGGTGGATAGCCCTAGTAAGAGATAGGAGTCTTCACCATAAGCCAACTATAGCATACTGGAACGATTTTAAAAGTGCTCTTAAAAGATGTCTAGGAACCTCTCTTGTAGACTTGATTTGAGTAATAGAATGCTGCCAAATTTTCAGCACATTACTTCAAGTCTCACATTGAGTTTCTTCTCCTAGAAGCTAGAAACTCTCTCTTGAAGGTTGGCCTAACCTCCTTCAAGGCTTTCACCACCTACTTCACCATAACCACCACACTTCTTCCATACATTTGCTTGCTCCACGGTTCCTCTTCTATCACACATTGCTTTCGCACCATAAGAAGCTCCTTCCATGCCATTTATTCGATGCAACAAGGCTTTCACAAGCGCTACATCCATTGGAGCTTGTGCAAGAAGATAGAGCACCTAGGAGCTCCTCCATCACTTTATAGATTCATCCCTATTCTGAAAGTCATGTTCGAACACACCCATCCAAACGCTACACAAACAGTTAAACTAGAACACAAACAAAGATAAGCAAACCCAAAATGGATCATATTTTAGCGATAAATCTATCCTATGAGATTCATGATAATGATAGTTTATCTTTACTAATTTAGACCAAACATACATAAGTAGGCAAACCTACCTTGGGATGCATTCAAATTTTGATCAAAAACACCAAAACCATCAGTTATACGCAGAAAAGAATGAGTCTTGATATCATATAATAAAACCAAATTCGAACAATATGAATAACAAAAACCCTAAATTAGGTGGATGAAAGAACAAAAATTGAGAAAATGATCCCTTCCCACTTTCATCAATGACAATGGAAAAATATTTGTGGGTATGAGACAACAGAAAGCAAACACTGGAATGAGAAATGAGAGGACTGAGACAAACAATGACACTAGTGAGACAAGTTAAAAGCAAGAGATAATGAGTGAGAAACGACAAAAGGACTGAGAAAGATTGAGATTCAGAGACTCACCAGAGAAGACGGAGAGCGCGACGATGACTGTAGGGAGAAGACGTCGGATGACAGACAATGGTGACGAGGAGACGATGGTCGACTGGAGGGTGAGGGAGACGAGATGAAAATGTTCAGAGAGTGAGGTAGGGGATGAGTCACAAATTTAAGAGAGTGAGGTAGGGTAGACGATGGAGGATTTGGCAATGATAAGACTAATTAATCTTAGTTTTAGTACCTTTAATCTTTTGTTTATACAAGTGATAAGCCTAATTTTTTTTACAAATGAGAAGCCTACAATTTGACCTTTAATCTTTTTGGTTATATGAGGGTGAGTAATAGACCATATTTAGAACATGTGGTTCATATAGACCACTTTTTTAAGTGGCCTATTTTTTTTTAATAGAGTATGAAAGAAAATTGTGGCTTAAAATGTCCATAGCTCAAAAAGTGTGGCCTATAGTGAAAGTAAGCCACACTGAGAAAAGTATGGTCTTTTCTACTTTTAGGCCACATTTATTTGTTTGTGACCAACAATAGTGTTTCCTAAAGTGATAAATATTGTAGTGTATCATATTTACTCTTGTAAAAGCCAATGCTTGCAATAAACTCATCAAAACTCTTATTCCATTTCCTTTGGAATTATTTTGGAGTATACATGGATATATTTATCTTAGAAACCTTTTTTTTTTGTCTCCTTCCTCAAAGCCTTCTAGTTGTTTCACATAAATTGTTTTTTCCAAGACTCTATGTAGAAAAGGATCTTCACATCATCTGTCTCAACTCAATGTTAAACTTAACAACTACAACTAACAACATCTAAATGGATATATGCTTCACTGAAAGAGAGAAAATATCATTACAATAATCTCATTCTCTCTATCTAAAGCCCCTAGCCACTAATTTTTGGACATTTTGGAGTTCTATTTTTGATTTTAAATCCATTTACAACTTACAAACCTATAACCCTAGATATTGTTCAAACGAAGTAACTTCATCTCCTTATTTAGGGCTTCTAATCATTAGTTTTTTCCTTACTTGCAAGGGAAACAATATACTATATATAAAGTTCTTGTTAGATAACTCAAGTGCAGCAACTAAGGAGTATGCAATAACCTTTACATATACATGCCTCGTTTGAGCTTTATTAATTTTCCTCTCTATTTCTAAAATGTTGTAACTATCATCAACCTTTTTATCCTCATTAGAAGCTTCTTTTTTGTCTTCTACCATATCATCTAACTTTTTTGTCTTTTACCATGCTTTAAACATTTATTCTCTATCAGACTTCACTATTTTTAGACCCAAACAATCTAACCAGTTTGGGACCACAAGACCATCCTTATAAGATGTTTCGATGATAAAAAATATTTAACATGACTCATACATGATCCTTATTATGAACATCCAATGTGTGTTTTGTGCAATTTTTAAATTTAGGTTTAGTGATAAAATTTTGATCTAAAAATTGGTATCAGAGTCAAGGTCGTGAGTTTGATTTTCAATGGGGTCTAAGGGGGAGACTATTGTAGGTGATAATAATTATTCTGTGGCAAAGATCATGGCTAAGTTACAATTGAATTATGACACATAGATGCTCTTAAGTAGAAATAGTTTCGCTTTCACTATCAATTATAGTCTTTGACCTAATGGTGAGCATTCAATGCCATACAATTCAATGTTTATCTTCTCATCATCTCGACTCCACTTAGATTCACATTTTGAAACTCTTGGCTTATGAGTCATCTTTGTCTCATTGAAAATAATGTCCACTTTTATGATACTTTTCTTGAATTCTAGCTCAAAGATACTACATACGATGTTCCTTCACACCTATTGGATGGCCTAGAAACATGCATTTACATGTGTGTCCAATTTCCTTTCCTTATACGAGCATAGGTAACAGAATCAAAGATTCACAAGTTGTAAAGTTTGGGGGAATGCCTTAAAGGTTTTCCCCAAGAGTCTTTATATCAAGCACAATCGAGGGACTTGTTCTCAAGTAGGCAGCAGTAATAATAGCTTCAATCCAAAACATTTTTTGAACTCCAATACTCAACAACATATGTCTTGCCTATTCCATAATGATCCTATTGAATCTCTCAACATGGTCATTTTGTTGAGGAGTTGTAACTATTATCTGATGCCTCACTTTTCCATTCTTCTTACAAAATTTATTAAACAATTTTTATCAAAATTAAAGATCATTATTAGTTTTGAGTCGCTTCATCATCTTAGTAGTTTAATTTTCTACTAAAAACTTCTAGCAATTCAAATGTTCAAAGGCTTTATCTTAGGTCTTCTGAGGATAGACACATAACCTTGAGTAATTGTCTACAAAGTATCTAGCGTCAGAATGTGATAGAGTTGTAGACAATTCCCATAGGTCAGCATGAGTGTAATCAAGATTATCCTTCATTTTCTATTACATTGAAGAGACACCATAAGTTTTTCCTTAGACACAGTGTTCACAAAATCAAAGCTTATCAACTTTGTCACTATCAAATAAGTCTTACTTCTACAACTTGACTAAGTCTATCTCACTTACAATACCTAACCTTATGTCGTATCTCAATCTTAGATAAATCGATATTCTCAATAGCTAAACCAAATACTACAAGATCTTGCAAGAAATATAAAACATTTTTCCTCGGACTTTTCATCACTGCCATGGATTTTTTCATCACCTTCAACATTTCTCATTCACTTTTAAGCACATATCCCTTCTTTTCAAGTTCATCCAGGGATATATGATTACGTTTTCAAGCTATGTACAAACTTAACTTCTTAAAGCACTATTTCAATTATATTGTGTAAATAAAACTTAGTTGTTCTAACTTGAAGGATCTAAGAATATAAATTAATCCCTTTTCTTACTAGTGCCCAACTTATGTGTCTTTACAATTTTTTCTTGTTCCTAGCTAAATTAAATTATAGGATCAATGCACAGTGAATAATAGGAATATAAGAAAATCAAACATTAATGTATGTAGGGAAAGTGAAGGCTATTATGGGGATAACTAAGGTTAGAGATAATGAGGTACATGTTAGCTAATACACGGAAGGAAGTAAAGAGGAAACCCAACTACCATGCATAGTCGGGATATCATAGTTGGCACTACGCTAGGTGCAACCTTCACATGGATGAAGTGCATGTATTTTATTTATTTGTGTTTTGCAGTAGCTGGAAAGGAGGAGATGAGAAAGAACAAAGGCAACAAATATCATAATCCTAGGCTCGAGTATATCAAGTATATATGTATATGTGGTCAACAATATGAGTATATCCCAGGCTATTTAGTTTGTCTTACTGTTTTTTTTTTTTTTTTAACGTAATTTTAAGTGTGATTAACCTAATTGTCTTTTTTTTCCTGATTCCCTTGGGTCAAGATAAATAGATATTTTAGAGACTAGTTTATTTTCTACACACTAATTAAATACATACAGACTTTGGTTGAGTTTACTTTTCACAAGTAACTTTGAGATTTTAATAATTTAGCATCTTAGCATCTAGAAAGCTTTGATAAGTAATGTAATGACATTAGTTTAGATAGTGAGTAGTATATAATATGATTATTTGGTTTTATTCAGAGGTAGAATTAATAAACAGAAATATAGTATTATTTAAGGATGAGTGAGATTCCATTATGTTTGTTTTGTTTTTGGAACTAAGAACATAACATCTATCAAAATCTAACACATATATAAATTTATTTTAAATTTTAATTAATGTATAATTTAATTGGTTTGAATTAGGTTTTAACACCAACTTGTATCTCATTAAGAAGATGTATCCACTCAAACGTTTCCATCCCAACATCAACTTGGTCCAAATTACAAGTATGTAGAATAGTTATACCCTATCATGAACTCGTTGAAGTTAAAACATTCCTTGTTCGTCATATAACCATCACTAAGAATCAGTCCCTTTCGAAGGAAGATTTACCATTGTTATTTTATATGTTTTAAGTATTTATGAAGATCAAGAAGAATATAAAATTTCAGTTGCTAGCCTATCATGAATAAGTAGGGTGAGGGGAATAATAAAAATTTTCTGATTGCCATATATAATATGTTGACCCTTTAGACTTTCGTTAATGCAAATTATGCAAATGTGACCTCGGAACTGACTAATTTAATGACAAGTCTTTATCAGTTGAATATGATATTTTCTAAAAACAAAGGAAGAGCAATCATGGGAGCTTATAAAAATGAAAATTAAAATAAAACATTTTAAATAAACTAAGCCAAAAACACTTATTATCAATGAGCATTTAAAATAAGTCAATTCATTATTTTAATTACCAACAGACCGTTTGCAAACAAGTCCATCCTTATTTCGTGCTACACTTTCAAGTGCTTTTATACTTTTGTATTTTTGCAGGATAAAGATCAGACTTTTGGTTTGCTGTTTGGAAAATTTTCTCAATAAATACTTTTCAAAATAGAAAAAAAAAAAAAAATAGAACGAGTATTTTTATAAATTAAAATTAACTTATTTATTTCTTGTTATTGTTTTTTTCTTTTAAAAGTATTTATGGAAATCGTTTTTCAAACATTCATAATCTTTCACTTCAGGATGTTTGTAGCACAATTGTGGTTCCCATAAATAAAATCATTAATGAAGCCACATGATTCACAAATCTAGACTCTAATTATTCCTAGAGAGAATAATTTGCTTCTCAGGAGTGTCTCTAGTAGTTTCGTGGCTAAAACGAGTGCCCCATGTTTATCAGTCTAATTCATTAAAAAATTTAAACAGATTCGGAATTTTATCTAATTGAATTCAATCCAAATAAAATTGAAATCGATTTCAACACTTTTGTATTTATATATCTAAGAAATTCAATATTAAATGAATAACTTAATATTATAATTAATTATTTATACATAAAGTTTAATACTATAAGGATGTGATTTTATTTTATCATTATTTAATTTATAAAATCCAATTACAACAAAAAAAAAAAAAAAATATCACCCATATATTTTGATGAAAAAAGTATATGTAAATTTTTGGATAAAATATATATTTTAAATTCAATTTTGCATATTTACATAACAGGAGATCCAATTAACTATAGCAAATCAACAATTAATCCGATTTGTTTGGTTCAGGTTGTGCAAAAAGTTGAAAATTTTGAACCAATAAAAATTAATCAATTCAAAATTCACTTTCTCCCTTATGTAAAATAAATCCATCTATATACACCCTTAATTACGACACTGGTCAATATTTATTTTTAATTATGTAATTGACACGAAACATTTTTATTTTATTTTATTGGTAACTATTTTTACGTGAAAACTTAATTAATTAAAATTAAAGAGGTCACTTTCAACTATGTTTTTCTTTATTCATTAAGGTTTGCCTTTTTTTTTTATCATTTTCTTCTAAGAGAATAAAAGATAAGGAATGAGGCCACGACTTTAAATGATTAGTGGGAACTATAATACAGAAGTTAATCTAATAAATAGATAACCCAAGAAAATTTAAACAAAATATTATAATTATATATTTCAAAATGAAACTAAATACAAATACTTAAGATTATAAATGTCAAGCATTAATTTTATATGCTACCAATATTTTTAGGAGTTTATGATATATATTTATTTAAACTAACTATACTTTTTTATGACTTTATAATGACTTTTTAAAAATCGACTAAATAAGTATGAATTACGTTACTCTTCAAATTACTTTTTACAATAACAATAGCTAACACGAATAGTTTGTTTTCAAATTGTTCAATAATAGAAGAACAACATAAATGTTATGGGGGTTAAAAATACTACAATTTAATTTAACCCATTAACAACTAGATACAATTATTCTTTAATTTTTTAATTCATTATAAACAAATCAATAAAACATTTTATTACAAATGCAATCCTTCATAATCTTACTAAAATTCTAAAAACATTAAAATAATATACTTAAATATTTTATTTAAAGCAAGAAAACAAAAATACAACAAAATCCACACAAAAAAGAATAAAATGATTTGTAAAAATAAATTATTACTTACACAACAAAACACCCTAAATAAATATAATTACTGTATAATATATATATATATATATATATATATAAAAGAGTTAGGAGTCGTGCCCATCGCTACGAGTAGGTTTGTCCTTGACTGAAATAATCTTCAATGAGATCGAAAAATACACATACACGCACTTTCTTATGGATTGAAGTTCATTCAAAATCATAAATTTTGTAACAAGATGTATTTTTTATTGAATGAATTTTATTTGTGATTTTATAATTTTCGATATGGTTCTTGTTAAGAATGGGCTTTTCGATAAAGTCGAGATAGTGTAAAAAATTCGTGGGTTAAGTAACCTAATCCGACTATTAGTAAAAAAGTTATAATAATAAGAATATCATAAAGGTTTAAATACGTACTATATAGTGTTGTTGATTGTATTTACAGGAATGCAATAGGAGATGAATTTCCTAATACAGATAAAGCCTCTCGAACAAAATTTTAATTTATCTTAGTACACAGCGATATGGTGATATTGATCCAAACTTGTCTACTTGTAGTGTTCGTACTAATTAAAAATATATATAATAAACTTAATTTTTTAATGTTTTTATTAAATGTGACCGAATGGAGATTATTGAAGTGAAAGTTATCAACAGGCTCTTTTTTTTCTGTTCGAACTTTGTTTTAATTTACTTGTGCTTTTTAATTTACATTTTAAAGGGGTTATAACTTGTATTTAAATGGGTGAATTGAGGCAAATACATTAAAAAAAAATCCTTCAAAATTTCTTGGCTTCAATTTATATCAATTAAAAGTTTCATTTTGGTAGTTTCAGCAGTGTGGAAGGAGTTTTGTGGCTTTCTCGGATGCACATCCATTGAAAAATTAAGGTATCTGAATCATAAGCTTGAAATTGAAGCTGAGATGAAATTCCAAAACAGAGAGAGATATGAAACACAGGGAAGAAGGCAAGAAGGTCGGTGTCATCATGAAATTAAGTGCAGGCATCTTTGGGTTAGTAGCCATTTATGGTTATGAAAGGAATGGCTCGTATGAGTGTCTGAGGGGACCAAACTACATCAACTGTGCCAAATAAATGAGGGGTACGAATTTGGGGCCCTGAATGAGAGAGGTCAGTTCCTATACTCTATATTCATGGGTCCATTCATTCCACCATGGCTTCTTCTCTTATCTCAATACACTTTATCTGTATCGTCATCTATCACCAATTATTGAAACCCTAATATTCCTAAGTTCCAAAACAAAACCATTGCATTGGCTATGTCTAAACCTACATACTCTCACCGTAAAGGAAGTTTAATGCACTCTCTTTATGCGCACCATACAAAAGAAGACAGAATTTATGTGAACACATACTAGTGGAAAAAACACATTTCACGGCAGGATATGATCGCGGTTAAAAAACAACCGCAATTAAAAAGAATGCAGTGACATTTTTGAAATTAATTGCAACCATACCACCGCGGTTGGAGCGAGAACCACGATGGTAAGGTAGAAAATGAAAAATTACAGGGAAATATCAACGTGGTTGTTTAAACAATCGCCCTAGTATCTGCAAAATAATTTAAAAATTATTTTGCAGGGACTTATAAACGCGGTTAGTCCCACTAACAATCGTGCTCGTATCCCCTGTTTTTAGAGCTTTTTGCGCGTTTTCCTTCTCGCTTTCGTATTTCTCTCTTTCTCTCGAGCAGTGTCGTTCTTCCTCTCTCGGTCTCGCCATTTCATTCTTCCTCTCCCAGTCTCTCTCAGTCTTGGTTCTTGCCATTCCTCTCTCGTTCTCGCCATTCTGCTCTCGTGCTCGCCATTTCATTGCCTCTCTCGTGGTCTCTCCATTTCGTCCGCCGCCACCACCACCACCAAGAAGTTCTGCTTCCGCGCCCGCCACCACTACCACCACTCAGGTCTCTCTTTCCTTCTACCTCATTCTTCTACTCCAAACTTGTTATTCCTTGCTTTTAATATTGTTTTACGCAAACCCATTGTTAATATTGCTAAACATGAACATAGTCATGCATTTGTTGTTAATATTGTTTTACACAAACTCCATGCTTGGTTAACTTTCAACGTTTTTTGTACCAAGAAATTTTAGCCATTTTCGTTGAAAGTTTGGCATTTTGGGTGGCATAGAGTTTTCGTCCAACAAAGAGCGTTGGAAAGTCTCAAGTCAGGTTGGTGACCCTTAAATGTGCTTATGAATTGAAGTTTGTATTAATTTATATAGTATAATTTTCTGCACTTATTCAATTTTCTCTGTTTAACTTAATTTTATATTTTGAGGTATCAGCCATAGTCGTCCATATGCTTCTCGGTCTTTGCTGCCATTGTCTCTACTTTTTAGGTTCGTCCATTTCTTTTGTCAAATTCTCAATGCTTCTATTTAATTAACTTACTAGGATGATGTTAGAGAGACTAGAGTATATCATTAGGATTGTATCGTGTTTTATCATGACGTGTTGGTATTGAGTTCGGAGATGTTCGATCCCCACATTTTCTGTAATATTTATGTTTATCATGACGTGTTGTTACTTAGTCCGGGGATGTTCAATCCCCAAAATTTTAGGTTTTAATTATATTTTGTTTAATATGTATGAAGTCTTTTTTGTAAACGTAGTCATGGATCGAAGTTGGATAACTGCAAGTCGAATCAGTGATGAGTATGAGAATGGTGTTGAAGAGTTTTTACAATTTGCTAAAAGGAATGGAATAGGAGTAAATAACAAATATTATTGTCCGTGTGTGAATTGTGTAAATGTGATAAGACAAGATATTGAGTTGGCATTGTGAAGTTTTGGAGCAATATTCTAACAAATCTACAACTGAATGTGAATATTCTAATGTATATTCTGAGGATTGCATGGAAGACATGATTCGTGATATTGGAGAAGATAGTTTCCACCAAGCACATGTGTATGATTCATTGAAAGATGATTCAGTCACTGAATTGTATCCCAGTTGTTCTGCTTTTTCTCGCTTGTCAACAGTATTGCGATTATTTAATATCAAGGCAAGAAATTGATGGATTGATAAAAGTTTCACCGAATTGCTAGAACTATTTCATTAAATACTTCCATAAGGTAATACATTGCCAAGCAGTCACTATGAGGCGAAGAAGATATTGTGTCCAATGGGTATGGAGTACCGAAAAATACATGTTTGTCCCAATGATTGCATATTGTACAAAAAAGAGTCTGAAGAATTGCATAAGTGTCCTAGATGCGGGGTTTCAAGATACAAAGTAAAGGATAATGACGGTGATGATGATGACATGGAAAAGGGTCCTCCAGCAAAAGTATTGTGGTATCTTCCAATCATACCACGATTAAGACGTTTTTTTTGCCAATGTTAATCATACCACAATTAATAAACAACCGCGTTTGTATGTGCTATACCAGTGCGGTTCCCTCTACAACCGCGCTGGTATGTGCTAGTTTTTGTTATTTTTGCACACTCTGAGCCATTTTTTAACGCTGTTTTTGAAGAACTGCGGTGGTATGTTATACTTCCATCGCAGTTGTACAATCGCGTTTGTATCTTTAGTACTTTTTATCACAGTTGCATCCATCGCAGTTGCACAACCGCACTTGTAAGCCTTATACAATCGCGATTAAATGTCTTTTTTCTACTAGTGACATGTGTTCACCTTCCTAATATTTCTACTTCCAATTCTTTCTATTGTCATTAAGAATGTTTTGCGTTTTGTTATTTAGTGTGAAACGACTATAACAGAGGATCCATTTTAAAGTTATTTACAACAAAAATGTAGTTTTGAATTTAAGCTTCTCATTATAATCCAAGTCGTGCCTTTAGTGGAGGAGTTTTTTTTTTTTTTTTTTTTTT
>Ga0209489_103640_pt1 | contig 29689 bp, 12 predicted proteins | sample SiratrowhiteBW_FD_187527 | JGI IMG/M metagenome (GOLD analysis project Ga0209489, IMG submission 187527) | Root nodule microbial communities of legume samples collected from California, USA - Siratro white BW (SPAdes) (version 2) | ecosystem: Host-associated > Plants > Roots > Nodule | place...
TTTTTTATATATTTTTAATATATATATATATATATATATATATATATATATAAAATTTAAAAGATAAGAATATTTATTTATATTTTAGGATTAGCTAAAAATGTTTAAGCATTATTTATTTTTTATTGTGGAAATTATTATATTCTATTGTTTTTAGATAAATATTTTATTTCTTTTATCAAAGTACATATCATACACATAATTATACTTTTCTTCATTGTAAAAAGTTGAATATTAAAGAAATGAGATTGTTTTATCGTTATCACATTTTCATTTAAAATGTTATAAATAATTTTATTCAAAAAATAATAACACAATTTAATATTTATTTGACAATAAAACAAAGTAGCATGAAGACATTTTCATTTAAAATGTTATAAATAATTTTATTCAAAAAATAATAACACAATTTAATATTTATTTGACAATAAAACAAAGTAGCATGAAGACATTTATTTTCTGTATATTCTTTAATTCTGCACACTGTTGTAGTTAAAGTAAAATTCAAATTCAGATGAACAATATTCTTTTTTAGGTATAATCAGAAATAAAGTTAAGAATCTGATCATACCAGTAGAATTTCTGACTACGAAATTGACTTCGGTGAGTTAAAAACAAAAGTAATAGATATTGTATGCAGAGAGTGCTACGCAAATTTGACGCGTAAGATTTGACGTGTAGGTCATGCATGGTAAGGTCGTGAATTACTAACTAAAGAGAGACAGCTACCTTAAAAGATAAGGTTGTTCATTATTTTAGGACCTATGACCCTTTAATTTTTTGGTGGCAAACAATTAGTTCTTAACATTGTTAATGTCTGTGGTATTTGAATACAAGCTTGAATTTAATATTTTAAGATTTTATTGAATACTCAAAAATTGGTGACTCATGTTATCAATCTTATGTATTTAATATTACTCATTCATTGGATCCTACTATACATGGAATGAGTTTTATTTTCTCATGCCTTCGTACATAATTAAGTAAAATGCTTAATATAAATTATTAAATAATAAGTACACAACAATATTTCTAAGACCTAAATATGTTTTTGTTCATATGATATAAGTATATTTGTTATTATACAATCTGCTATAGGTGAAATTTAAAATATTCAGAGCTAATCTCTTCAACATTATAAATAAAGTCAATAATTTATCAATTATACTAATAAAATAAGACATCAAACTAGCAACTCGATTTGATTGAAGTTTAGTTTTTTTTTTTTTTTTTTATCGATAATGACATGATAAGGAAAAAGAATCTAACGTTTATTCACTCTCGTGTCTTCTCCAAATTTTGAGAATTGAGAAAACAGTTCCTCAATTTTATTTTTGCCTTAATTAACAGTTTTGTAAAATTCTCATTAATATAACAAAAGGAGTTCTTGCAATAAGATAACAACATTCTGCCTTATTTCCATTGCTTGTCATTCAGTTTTTGTTTAAATAAGTTTACGTACATGTATTTTAGCACTATTTTAGTTTAATCGTTATCATTTTCTTTAAACTTTTATGTGTTTCTCATTTTCTGACCTTGATCCTTATTGTCAGGCTTATTATATTGGGTGTCCATGTCAAACTCATTAAACATGTGCCCTCTAAGTTTAAAAAATGTCCAAATCCATTGACGTGATTAAATATATTATTTGCAGGAGATTGTTTAATTACAAAATTGAATTATAAACAAACAATACATGAATGACCAATTTGTTAGATTTATGTGATGTCCTTTGGTATATTATATTTTATTAAATTAGTGCACACTATTTCGAGTTAGTTTTAATGCAGGTGAAGTATTTTTTTTTTCTATTGAATATCCTATTTTAATAAATTAAGTATTTTAAATCTAATTAAATTAAACCAAATATAATTTAAGCAGTATATACAGAAAAAAATGATAATAAATTGAAAATTATTATGATTTAATTGAAATAAAAAAATTTAGTTTATAAGTTTTGTTCACCTTATTTATATTATTATATTTCAATACAACGAACAATTGCTTTAAAATATGAATGATAGTTTAAGTGAAAAAGAAATAAGATATATATAATATTTCAAAAATTAATTATGATTTTTTTTGTACTTTTGTATGAAATTCTATTATGTATAATTTGTTAACTTATTTTAATTTTGTGATATTATTATTACGATCCATTATTATATAGGTGCGATAAAGTGGATATAGATATGTAAGTTGGACTGTCAAAAATTTTAACAAATTATTTTGTTTTAATTTATCTTGTTTAACGTGTTAATTTGTCAGATTAAAAAAAGAAAAAATAATCAATTAAAATAATCATATAATTAAATATGTTTTTAATATATCAAACACGACTGAGTCAAAACTCGGAGCACCCTTGTCCGCAAATGCTTATTACCTTAAAATATTAAAATGTGCAGATACATACGGAACCACACCAGCAAGAAAAACTTTTTGAATATTTTTAATATATATATATATATATATATATATATATATATATAAATTGAAAATGTAAGAATATTTATTTATATTTTAGGATAAGATAAAAAATTTATTTATGTTTTATTATGGAAATTATTATATTATATTGTTTTTAGATAAATATTTTATTTCTTTCTTCAAAGTAAATATTACACACATAATTATACTCTTTTTGGTAAAAAGTTCAATGTTAAAAAAATTGTTTTATCCTTATTATTTCTGTTTTAAATGTTATAAATAATTTTATCAAAAAATATTAACACAAATTTTAACATTGAGTTGACAATAAAATAAAGTAACATAAAGAAATTTATTTTCTATATATTCTTTAATTCTGCACACTCCACACGTGTAGTTAATGTAAAACTAAAATCATTAAAAACATTCTTTTTAGATACCATCAGAAATAAAGTTAAAAATTAAAAATCTGAGATCTGATACATACCAGTAGAATCTCCAACTAGAAAATTGACTTGAGTGAGTTAAAGACAAAATAATAGATATAATATGCAGAAAGGGCTATGAAAATTTGACGCATAAGATTTGACGTGTGGGTCATGCATGATAAGGTCGTGGATTGCAAACTACAGAGAGATAGATACCTTAAAAAGATAAGGTTGTTTATCATTTTGGGACCTATGACCCTTCAATTTGTTAGTGTGCCTCTAATTTGATCCAATGTGTTTTATTTTCTCATGTCTTGGTACATAATTAAGTAAAATGCTTGATATAAATTATTAAATAATAAGTAAACAATAATATTTCTAAAACCTAAATATATTTTTGTTCATATGATACAAGTATCATATTTATTATTCTATAGGTGAAATTTAAAATAAAATACTACTATAATTCAAATGATAATTATTCATTTGTTAAATTTATATTTATTAAATAAAATATTTAGAATTAATATCTTAAACATTATATTTAAAGTCAATAATTTATCAATTATATTAATCAAACAAGGCATCAAACGAGGAACTCGATTTGATTGAGGTTTTCTGTTATCGATAATGACATTGCAGTGCCAGACATTACTATTATATTATTATATTTTGTCACAGTCGTTAAGGGAAAAAAATAGAACATTTATTGATTTACGTCTCTTCGAATTTTGAGAATTTGGAAAACAGTTTCCCAATTTTATTTTTGCCTTAATTAACTGTTTTCTAAAATTATCATTCATATAAAATATATTGTTTGAATTTGTTCTTGCAGTATGATAACATCATTCTACCTTATTTCCATTGTTTTCCAAATTCAGTTTTTTGGTTTAAATAAGTTTATCTACATGTATTTTAAATTGAATTGCTATATAACTTCAAAATGTTACAAATACATTATTATATTATAGATGTTTGGCTTAATAAATTATAATTCAACATCATACCAAATTTGGTAACACAATTAAACATACCATTTTTATTCAATAACACTGAAAAGATCTTAAGTTTTTCTGTTTAAAAATTTGGTATGCATGTGATATATGAATATATGAATGAAATAAATGGAGTGGAAACAAGTTTACGTTTATAATGATATATTTGATTCGTGAATAAGACTTATTTTATATAAAATATATATATTTTTAATACATATGCTTGTTACCTTGTAATATCAAAATGTATATGCTTATTATCTTATAATATTAAAATGTACAAATACATACGGAACCATATTAGCAAGGATAATTTTTTTAAATATTTTTAATATATATATATATATATAAATTAATTAAAAAATAAGAACATTTATTTATATTTTAAGATTAGAAAAAAATATTTAAGTATTATTTATTTTTCATTATGAAAATTATTATATTATATTGTTTATAGATAAATATTTGATTTCTTTTTTTCAAAGTACATATTATACACATGATTATACTTTTCTTCATTGTAAAAAGTTGAATATTAAAAAATTGTTTTATCCTTATTATTTATATTTTAAATGTTATACATAATTTTATTCACAAAATACTTACAAAATTTTAACATTTAGTTGACAATGAAATAAGATAGCATGAAGACATTTATTTTCTGTATATTATTTAATTCTGCACACTGCTCAGGTGTAGTTAACGTAAAATTCAAATCAAATCATGAAAAATAGTCGTTTTATGTACCATCATAAATAGAGTTAAAAATCTGATGCTGCACTAGAATCTCCAACTACGAAATTGACTTTGGTGAGTTAAAACAAAATAATAAATATAACATGCAGAAAATAATAAATATAACATGAAGAAAGTGTTACAAAAATTTGACACGTAAGCTTTTACGTGTAGGTCATGAGAAGGTCGTGTGAATTATGAATCAAGCTGAGATAGATACCTTAAAATATAAGGTTGTTCATCATTTTGGGACCTATGACCCTTCAATAATTAGTTATTAACATTGTTAGTGTGAGTGGGATTTGCATCCAAATTTGAATGTAGTGTTTTAAAATTGTATTGAATACTCACAAATTGGTCACTCTGTTGTTATCAATTTTATTTATTTAATCTTAGTCATTCACTGGATCCCACTATACATTCATTATTTAAGGTATGATGAACTTACATAATTAAGTAAGATGCTTAATATAAATTATTAAATAATAAGTAAACAATAACATTTCTGATACCTAAATATGCTTTCGTTCCTATGATAAAAGTATTTTGTTATTATACAATTTTGCTACAAGTGAAATTTAAAACAAATAATACTGTAATTTAAATGATAATTATTCGTTCTTTAAATGTAAATTAATTAAACAAAATATTCAGACCTAATCTCTTAAACATTATAAACAAAGTCAATAATTTATCAATCATATTAATAAAATAAGACATCAAGTGCAGCAACTTGATCGAGATTTTTTATTGATAATGACATTGTAGTGTCAGACATAACTATTATATTTTGTCACAATCGATAAAAAAATAAGACATTTATTCATTTACGTCTCCTAGAAAATTTTGAGATTTTAGAAAACAGTTTCTCAATTTTATTTTTCCCTTAATTAACAGTTTTATAAAATTTTCATTCATATAAAAAAAAATTGTTTGAATGAGTCCTTGTAATATGATAACAACATTCCACCTTATTTCCATTACTTGTCAAATTCTGTTTTTGGTTTAAATAAGTTTATCTACGTGTATTTTAGCACTATTTTAGTTTAATCATTATCATTTTCTTTAAACTTTGATGTGTTTATAATTTTCTGAGTCACGTTGATCCTTGTTGTCAACTATATTATATTGGGGTCCAAATTAACACATGTCAAACTCGTTAAACATGTGCCTTCTAAGTTTAAAAAAGTTGTATTGGATCATATCACAAATTGAATGAAACTTCTGAAAATTAATTTTCTTAGACGTAGACTCATACAAGAAAAAAAGAAAAATCATAAGTTAAGAAAAAAAGAAAAATCATAAGTTTAACTCTTATTTTTATGACTAAAGAAATAGATTTATTTGTATAGACCGAGGACTCTTGTGGACAGTAAAAAAAATAAAAAAATGTTCAAGAGAGTGCATTAGGTACATATTATAACCCTAAATTCACAGATCTTATTTTGAATGGGAGTGATTTAAAAAGATTTTTTTTTTTTTAGAAATTTTGACTGTTAACTCTTATTCTAATCTTTTTTTTTTCATTTTATTTTTATAATTTATAAATTAATATTTTAAAATAAGCTATCAATCATTAAAACAACCTTATATCTCAATACAAATAATTTATGGTAAATATAAAAATATAATTTATTTAGTATAAATTTTAATTATACAAAGTAAGCATTTATCAGGCAGAGAAAACCCTAGTTTATAAGTAAAACAAGAATAATGAAAAATACTAATTGTTTCAAGTTGCTGCTGCGAACTATAAGTATTTAATATCCGAATAATAAAATTTCAATATAACAAAGGTCCCATGGTCTAGTGGTTAGGACATTGGACTCTGAATTCAGTAACCTGAGTTCAAATCTCGGTGGGACCTATTTTTAATTTTAATTATTTTTATGTTTATGTAATTATATTAATTTGGTATAACTATTTTATGTTTTTATTTAATCAAATTCCGGATCAATTAAAATGTAATTCTATGTAAAATTGCACAAATTGATTTAGTATTTCATGATAAAATGGCCCACAAGATTTAACAATAGAGCATAGTTATGTTATTCTTGACATGTTCAATAGCTATACAAGAATTTTCCTTTTCTGAAATATTAAGTTTTTTTTTTTCTTATATTTCATGAAAATGATCTATTTTAAAATCCTTAACAGAGATATAATGTCATATTTAAATCAACCTCTATCATTTTAATTTCAAAGAATGATAAAAAAAATTAGAAATTAAAATCATGATGACAAGCAATTTAGGTATATGCACTCGTTGACTTCATATTGGATAAAAGTACCTATCTATCTCTTTCAAAAGTTTTTCGTTTTTTAATAATATTTATGCAATTTTTCTTAAAAATTAGCAAAATAGTTTATATAGGTAAGTTGTTACATGACGTCTTTTATGCACTACTTTTTTCATAATAAGATTATATCACGTTGACTTAACTTATTTGTATTTATAATTTTTTTTAAATCTGTTTATTTTAATAATTTTTGAAAAAATTATACCAACCCCGTTGAAAAAAATCAAAGATTTTCATTGACTGCAAAACCTTTAAGTTGGGGCACCCATATTGCAACACATTAATGCTGACTCTGAAACTTCTCAGATAACAGGTCCCAGAAACTAATTTGGGTTGGTATGTATTATAACACTTCAGACTGAGTTATTTAACTTTACTGGTCCCAGAAAATTAAATGGTTCAGACTATTAATTTCCTCTTTGTGAAAAAAAAAAAATGGTTGAACATCTCAGAACTTGTTTATAGTATATGGAATGCTGTGTTTTATGAGGTTCCTTAATATTATACTATTTACTGTTTTGGTATAGGAGGAGAGTAACTTTACTCTGGGCAAAATACTATACATTTTTATTGATGACTATCAATTAACAACCTCACTTGTTACAGATATTTGTTTTATGGCGTCTGTTTATATCATGAAAAACTATATTGTTTATGTAAATTATTGTTTTGCTAGTATTAGGTGAGATATGTTGAATAACAAATATTAGATTTTAAAGATATAAATTATAAATTTAATTATTTCATTATTTATTTCATAAAACTTATTACTTTCTTCAATTTTGTTTTGAATTCTCTCTAAATTCTTAATGATAATCTTTCATTTTTTTTTAAATTTGATTCAGTCATCTTGAAAACTATTTGAGTTTTGATCAATATTATCTTTTAAGATTTTTAATTAAAGCAGGTTTTTCACTTTTGAATTTTGGTGAATTTTATCTAATGAGATTTTTAATTAGAACAAGTTCTTCACCTATTCTTAGATCTCTTATTTTTGTTTTTGTTTATACAATTTGAGTATAAAAATAGTTCAATTAAATTTTGGTCATAATTTTTCTGTTTGACTTATCTCCTTTTATAACTTTTTGTAAAAAAATTATTTATTGAATTTATTTTGAGAACTCTACTCTCTAGTTGGTCCTAATTGTTCCTAATTGTTGCATCATTTATTATCAGAAAAATTGAATGATTGTTGTAGATAAATAATTCCAACAATAATTACTATCAAGTTGACTGAAAAAATTTGACACAAATTCAATAAAAAAGTAGTTCAATTTAGGTCATATATTTTTTTTTTATTTAACTGGTCTTATGAGTTTTTTTTTTTAACTAACTTATTAATTAAATTTAATTTGATAACTCTAGTGGTCCTAATTGTTACATCATTCATTATAAAAAAAAATTAAATCTTTGAATATATTTGAATTAAGACCTAAATCAATCAATAATCCTAACCTACATTTGTAGATAAACAATTCCAAAAATAATTATATGAAGTTGACTGAATTTTTTTTGATAAAATTGTATTTAACATATATAAAACAATATCAATGGTGTTAATAAATAATACTATCATAAATTGATAAATAATAATGACTTATATTGAAAAACATAACATTACAGTGATGATTAAAAATAGTCATAAAAGACTTAACATGAAAAAAATTGTGTAAATATTAATTAAAAAATTATGTTTATGTATCAATTAGTCAAGCCCACAATATTTATATTCAATCTAGAGGTAGAATAGAATAAAAAGATAAAAGACATAAATTTTAAAAAAAGAAGATAATATTAAAAATTTTACATTCTTACTTTTTAGATTAAAATTGTAATGATATATTTTTATGTAATTAATTTTTTTTTATAAAATTCTTAAAATTTTTATTTCTTTTAAAATTTATATTTAAATAACATTTTTGTTTATAAAAATAAATTCTTATAGATAAAAGTTTCTTTTGCAACGCGAACTCAAATTTTTATTTTATTTTATTTTATGAAAACAAGCTAACTTACAAATTAAATTACGAATAGTTAATAAAAACATTCTTATGTATTCTCGTATTTGCATGAATTATTTTTATTTGTTCAATTGCATTATTTATTCCAAATACATATTGAATATAAACGTTTAAAAGGTACGAAAAACAAATTAAAAAAGGAATTTGCATGAATTATTTTTATTTGTTCAATTGCATTTTATTAAATGTTTTGTGATTAATTTAGGTAATATTAGAAGTATTTTGTGAGTTTTTTTCATTAACAATGAATTACGGAATAGATTGTTTTAAAATATCGTCCAAATCTAAACAATAGTTTCGAAACAGTCTATTTTATAACTTATTATTAACGAAAAAACAGTTACAAAATGTATTGTGTTAAAAATATTATCGGAATCTTGAAGAACAATTTCGAAACAATCCTATTATTTTGTTGAAATGAGGTATTTGGATTCTATGGATCTAAAAGATAATTTCGAAATAATCTATTTTACAATTATTTTAAGCCGTCACTGCACAGCCGATGCTATGTTGCTGCTTAACTGCCGCTTCGCTGCCAATAACACATGTCGCCTAGCCTCTACTGGAACACAACAACTATCCACCTTCACTACACCTCACGCACCTTCCTCTTTTATTATTTCATTGCTTTGACTTACAGAGGAGTAAAACTATCTTTGCAAACAAGAGAGTATAAAAATATCTTTTAAATTTAGAGGTGCTGAATAAGTCTTGGAGGTGCAGGAAGAAGCCGTTTAATATTCAAATGTCACACCTCCTCTAATCCAATCAAAACTATCTTATGAGTTTTTTAAACTGTAAATAATTTCTTTAAATTATATAATTTAAAATATAATTTGTATATTTTAAATTAAATATAATTTTTTTAGATTATTAAATTTAAAATATAACTTTTTTAATTTCAGATTATATAATTTAAAATAAAATTTTTATTTTTTAAAGTATATAATCCAAAATATATATTTTTCTAATATTCTGAATTATATAATTTAAAATATAATTTTGTTTTAATTTTAGATTGTAAATAAGAAATGTTAGATTTATTTAATTTTCTTTCATTTACTTAAGGTATGGAGTTGCAGTAAGAAAGGATGGAGGTGTAGAAAGAATGCATATAATAAATTGAATTTGGTCAAACACAACTCAGCCTTCCCATACAATCCATAATAGGAAATAAAAGAAATATTAATATTTAACCCTGTTTTCAAAACCTATATTTAAATAAATATATTTTCATAAATGTAAAGAATCATTCTAAAACATGAAAAAAATAATTGACTTACAACAAATTAGTAAAAAAATAAACAAAAAAGTTCAATCTCATAAATTCATAATATGCGTATGGATTTAGCATGTTTAAATAAAATAAAAATACATACAAAATTAAATAGTCCTCCTCCTACAGTATTTATTTATTTATTTTTATATTAATTAATTTTAAATATTATAATTTTTATGGCGTTTGTTAGGATTGAGGGTGCTTCATTGTTGGAGCGGCTCCTCTCCACTCTCTGAATTCCCGTGACAGAGAAAAAGAAAAATAAAATGTATGAATGGTTAGTTAGTTAGTTCTGTGATTCTGGTTTACTGAAAGTTGTTGGTTACTGCAGTTTGTTAGAAGATGGAAGAAAGTGCGTTGAGGGCGATGGATGCTGAGCAACTGCGAGAACACGGTCATAAGATGGTCGACTTCATTGCCGATTACTACAAAACCATTCAAAACTTCCCCGTTCTCAGCCAAGTTCAGGTTCTTCATTCTCCTCCTTCTCTTCATTTCTACAACTGATTTTACGTTCATGATGCTTCATTACACTATTTCTCCCATTTCAGCCAGGTTATCTGGAGAAGCTTTTACCAGATTCTGCTCCCGAGTATCCGGAGTCTTTGCAAAATGTTTTGGATGGTGAAAATTATTACTTCGACTCTCAATTAGCCTTTTTTGTATAGTGCAATGTAGTATTATTATTAGGTTTGTATAGTGCAATGTAGTATTATTATTAGGTTCCGTTTGGATGAACTTTAAACAAACACTTCTAGACAAGACAAGACAAGACGATTAAGGAGTTAAGTTGCACAGCATCTCCCAATATGATTTTAAATTGTGGTCGCAACACAGTTGCAGATTGTTGTGGACCTTGGCATTGTAGAAGATTAGGGGCTAATGTGGCCGCAATTGCAGCAAGCAATACATTGCGGTTGTAGACTGCATTTTAAAACCATGGTTATAGAAACAGCTTAATTCACTTAATCTTCTCGTAAGTGTTAAAAAATTTGTCCAAACAAAACCTTACTAGTAGCAGCAGCAATCATATTTTTATTGCTTTTGTGAAGAGTGATTCTAAATCATGTAAAACAGACGGTTTGCTGAAGAGCTTAGTCACACAATTAGTTACGCCATTTGACACAAAGGAAAAGAAGCGTCTATTAGGGGCAACTAGGAGCAGTCTTACATGTTTGTTGTAACTATCTTAACATTTTTGTTTATTGTTTTGATCCATTTTTTATTCGTTCTTAGTCTAAGATTTATATATAAAGGCTTTATGGACTTAGACGCTAAATACTCAATTGTGTGTGGACTCCGTGTATAAGCTGTCTGGTATTAATAAAGATATTTTCTTCAATCAATCCTGTTCTTGTGTTTTCTTGTTATGTTATTGTTAAGAATTCAACAGTAAAATGTAAAATTGTTTGAGCAATGCTAGTTTGATACTATTTGTCAAATTGTAGATGTAAAGGAAAAAATATTACCAGGGGTGACGCATTGGCAAAGCCCGAATTATTTTGCGTATTTTCCTGCCAACAGTAGCATTGCTGGATTTCTTGGAGAGATGCTCAGTGCCGGTCTTAACATTGTGGGTTTCAGCTGGATAACTTCTCCTGCTGCAACTGAACTTGAAAGCATTGTTCTGGACTGGCTTGCTAAGGCGTTCCACTTGCCTGAAGATTTCTATTCTAGCGGTAAGGTCTTGGATGCTGTATAGAGTGTGAAGATACAATATGCACTACTAGTCTATGTTTTTTAAGCTCAAGTGAAAGAACTTGGGTATTTTATTATTTTAATTTGTATATGAAAAGGAAGAGATTGTATTTTCAAGGGGTGTTCGTGCCTTAACTGATAGTTGTAGAAATTATGGGTTCTAGGTACAGAGGGATGTAAAGTTGAGAATAGAGGCGAATACTTTGAAGTTGATGTTTACCTGATATGAGAAAACATATTGGATGTGTTACAAAACATAAAGCACTAGCCCTCATCGATATTAATACCAGAATCAGTCCAAATTAAATATGAAAACAGATAATGAAATATAAGAAAATAGGGTAACCAATCTAAAATATATAATAATTATAATTTAATATACTCTAAACTACTGTAAAATATAACTATGATATTAAGGGATATCCTCTAGAAATTCAAACTATAAGTCTATAATTAAGAAAATAATCTTGTAATTATGAAAGTTCATCTTGATACTTTCTCGGTCCTTCCTTTTGGCTCCACAAGTTCCTTTTGTGAGTTTTTTTAGGACACGAGTCATTCTTTGTCTTGTCTTGTTTTTTTCTATACCTTTCTGAATTCATATCTTTCCTTTGCAAATGACGTTTCTCCTGGCTCTGAATGAGCTTGTAAACTCAAGCTTGAGATTTTCATTAACCTTCAACTTGGTTGAATTTTATAGATTATAAAAAGGTGAACCTAAATTGTATATGAATAATGTATTTGATAGAAAAACTCAAATACTATTTGTAACCTTTGACTGCAGGGAAAGGTGGTGGAGTTATACAGGGAACAGCAAGTGAAGCTCTACTAGTTGTCCTATTAGCTGCACGTGACAAGATCTTAAGAAGGCTTGGAAGGAGTGCCCTTCCTAAGCTTGTGATGTATGCATCTGATCAAACACACTCTGCTTTACTAAAAGCTTGCCAGGTACCTCCGATGACACATAACAAATGACCTTATCATATATACTCAATGACACATGGGTTTCCTTATTGTTCATTTTCACTGTCAGGTTTAACTTTTATTGGCAAGTGCTCCTAGCTTTCTGACCTATATTATGCACTATTTTTTAAACTTTTCTCTTGTTATTGATTGACATTAGTAGACGTATCCAGATTCATATCGATTAAAGATATGTTCGATGCAGTCATTATAAAGCTTGAGCATCTCTCTTTTTATGAATCAATTTTGTGAAGTTGAATTACATTTAAGTCAAAATTATAAGAGAGGCCTTTTAATTTTTTAATTTTCTGTTTATTTTTGATTATGATCCGTTTATTGCTTTATCCAAGGAAAAGAGTTGGTTATCTTTTAATTTTATAATCATAGTCGTCTTGTTAATAGTTTGCAAAATGGGGAAATTATATAGATTTTTACTCATTTGAATAAATTGTAATGGCTATTTGTTTCCTTAATTATATGATTATCATGCTCTTTAGCACCAAACATATGAATATGCCAGTGTTACAGTGTCACCTGATAACATCTGACCTTAACTACGATCATACGAAGTTCAAACTTATTCAGCCTATTCTATAGTTTATTAGTAGTTAATGAGTTGTTACAGAAAACTTATTCTTCTGCGAGTATTTTAAAAATTTGTTTAGTATTTATCACCCAGTTGATCAAATGATAGTCTGATTCCATTTTTGGTAAGGAAGTCTTCCTCTGTGTTTCTCATATGCATTCTTGAATATAATCAATCAGATAATTTTTATTGTAATAATTTTGAACTTTTCATTGGCAGATAGCAGGACTTAATCCAGAGCTTTGCAGGTTTCTTAAAGCTGATTCTTCAACAAATTATGCACTTTCTCCTGAAGTACTTTCTGAAGCAATTTCAAATGACATTGCTGGCGGTCTTGTACCCTTTTTCTTATGTGCTACTGTAAGAAATGAACACTTATATGAATTTGAAAGAAATTGCTGTATAATGCATTAGCTTAACTGACCATGATTTACGCGTCTTATCTCCAATATTTTATCATCCAAGTTCAGAGAATTTCAAATTAGAAATTTCTCAACTCATTTGAGCATCGGATCAAGGGATGAATATCCATCTTAATGTAGCTATCTAGGCTCTGTTTCTTCATTATTTGTTGGTTGGAAACAAATGTTTATATATCTACTAATATGGTCTATGTTAGGACTAAGAAAGGGGAGAGAGAGTAAGGGACTAAGATCCCAGTCTGTCTGTAAAAAAAATAACTTTGATAGACAGCAAATTTTAACACTTGAGTGAGAAAAGATAGAGTGGAGTTTGGAGAATTGTTTATTTGAAAGTTTGGGGAGAGTCCATGTCTCTCAAATATCTAGAATGGTGAATGTGTTTTTTATTCTGCATTACTATTTAAAATCTTACTTTCTCATTTCTGATCTGTTATCCCATTGATAGAGACCCATAGATACAGTTTCCTGTTTATAAACTTTCTGTTTTATTTCTACATTCTATTCCAGTCTAATTATGGAGACTAGTAACCTCAGTTTCATGAAATTTTCTCATTTTTTATTTTAAGTTGTACAACCAAGAGAGTTTGTGTTGAATATATATATATATATATATATATATATATATATACATGTTGTTGACTCTTTCAAGGATTAAATCTATCGATGGTACTAAATGGATAATTAACATGACAAATTAATGTTTATCACCGGAAATTGGAACTAATGTTGAGTTTATATTTCTTGTTGATGATGAGTGAAAAGTATCTAATCTTGATGTAAGGTAACTTAAGAGTCCATCATTGGTGGATATTAAGTTTCTGGCATTAATTGCATACGCTACGCATTTATATATGCAGGTCGGTACCACTTCGTCAACAGCCATTGATCCTCTGCCTGCATTGGGAAAAATTGCCAAGGTAATATATTTTATTGAATTGTGATATGAAAAAAGCCAGTATAGCCTCTGATTCATTGTATTGAAGTTATTAACCAAACGTTTATTTTTTAAAAATAAAAGATGTGACTCTCAAGGAACAGGAATACAGTTAGATAGATGAAAACCCATAAATGACTATGCAGTATGTTAGGAATAATGATACTTGTGGAGTTGCAAGAAAGAAAAGTTCGATACATGAATTTTCCAAATGTTTTGGTTCATTGTCCCTGTTTAGGGTTTTAGGATCCTTGCTTAGGCTTTTAGGATGACCGGTGCATAAACCTCCGCTGACCTGCATCAAATTGTTTGACTGGTCTTTTGAATGCATTTTGTAGAGCTATACAATCTGATAATACTCTGGTGCCTGTCTTTTTGGCAGACCAACAATCTTTGGTTTCACGTGGATGCTGCTTATGCTGGAAGTGCTTGTACATGTCCAGAGTACCGTCACTGCTTTGATGGTATTGAAGAATCGGACTCATTTAACATGAATGCACATAAATGGTTCCTGACTAACTTTGACTGTTCAGTACTTTGGGTTAAGGTATCCATAATGCATTTTTTTACCTCAATCCCACTTTGGCATCTTTATTTTTAACATTTCAATGTACTTCAAAACAATAGGTCAAACTGATTACGGGTTGATGATACAGGACAGAAATTCTCTGATTCAATCACTGTCTACAAATCCCGAATTTCTGAAAAACAAGGTAAGTTTCTATTGCATGCTCGAGGTTTATACTGAAGTTTAACTGCAAGAGGTTTTCAACCTTTTGAATAATCTTTTTTAGCTTTTCTTCTCTTTTCTGTGTGTGGATCTTACAAGCTACATTCTATTCAGTCAAGGTGTAGACAGCATCACATTAAATTTATAAGTTGGTTCTCTAGATGAAAACTGAAGAGAATATGAATTTTATTCACTGAATCCAAAGAAATGTGCATTCTACTTTAAAGGAACCGAAATGGTAAACAAATATATGTCGTGGTAAGAGAGAGAGAAACAAAAATTGAAGCACCTAAAAAATATCCTTCTCTTTTTCTTCTTCCCATAGAGAGGTGCTTCAAATGTTACGAGTGATAAGTATTGAATGCTTATGGGATCACCCACATATTAACCCGGGGCATTTATTTTTCAATTCTTTTTCTTATGTATCGATGTAAAGTTAATTTCCTCTTCCACTATGAACTAGTTCTTATCTCGAGAGTCATGTGGGATATAGTACTTAAACAAGAAGCTTGTCATTTAAAAGCTCGCATCGCAGCTATTGTTATTTATTCCTACTTTAATAGTCTGCTTATGTTCTTGACTTTGCAGGCCTCTCAAGGAAACATAGTCATAGATTACAAAGATTGGCAAATTCCTCTAGGACGTCGCTTTAGGTGGTTTCTTGGAAGTTTTCCTTTGGAAACGTTTTCATTGTTTCTCTCTCTCCCTCTCTCTCTCTCTCTCTCTCTCTCTATATATATATATATATATATATATATATATTTTTATTTGGTATTGAAATATCTCTCCTTCTCTTAAGTTGAATTATTTTGTACAGAGAATGTTCATGCAAATCCACGTCTGGACATACTTAAATTGGCATTATTCATGCATTGGGGCTCTAACTCATTTATGCCTAAATGTACTAATAAGAGGAATGCTAATAATACATTCTTTAGCGCACTTCACTATTTGTTGAAATTTATTGGAAACTGTGAAATCAGGATAGAAAGTCCTTAAATGATATGTGAGGCCCACCAAAATTCTATTTTTCAATAAATTTCGGTCAACGTAAAGGGTGTGTTCAAGAGAGGATGTTGTTAACATTTGTCATATTAATTTGTCCCTGATCTTGATTTGTAATGTTTTCTTTTTTTTGGATTTTTTTGTACGTCTGACTTTCTTATTATTTTCCCCATTTGGGAACTTCTGATGTCATAACTTCTATTAAATCATTGGTCTTATAATTATATTTTGCCAGCAAATGTGTAACATTGCCTATTCACTATAATGGACTCCAGATCATTAAAATTGTGGATGGTGTTGCGACTTTATGGATTGGAAGGTCTGCGAAGTCACGTAAGAAACCACATCGAGTTAGCTGCTTATTTTGAGGAGCTTGTTAGTCAGGACACAAGATTCAAGGTATTCTTCCTTCTTTATTCTTAATTTAAAAACAACGTATCCGTCATGTGGACAATAGTAATTAGGTATTAGAGAATATCTTCAGTCAAAATATGACCATCTAAATAATGTTTTAAGTCAAAATATGCCAATTTTGAATATTGTTCTTGAGTACTTATCTGCTTATGCTTTAAAATTGCAACAAATTTCTTACATAGGTCATTGCACCTCGCACATTCTCCTTAGTTTGCTTTCGACTGTTGCCCCCTCTCAATTCTGAAGATCATGGTAATAAACTAAATTGTGATCTACTGGACTCGATAAATTCAACAGGAAATATTTTCATATCACACACGGTATGCATAAATTGTCTTCATATTTTTGTGACTTTTGTTCTTTATTCTTTCATTTTCACTAATTTTCTTTGCCTTATTGGTAACTAATATGTGCAGGTTCTATCAGGTGAGTACATTCTGCGTTTTGCAGTAGGAGCACCATTGACAGAAAGGAGGCATGTCACTATGGCGTGGCAGATTTTTCAAGAAAAAGCCACTGCTCTACTTGAGAGCTTATAGGATTAATATGCTCTCAGCCTCTACTTTCCCAAGACAGCAAATTTGTGAATTTTTCCTTGGTTCCTTATTTTTTATAACATAAGATTTGTTTGCAAAAACTTTCTCACAAGTTATCTGGCAGTTAATAAGTTCTTAATTTATAAATTGAGTTGATAATTTAATTTTTGTATTTAAATTATTCAGTAAACTAACTGATAAATTAAATAATAAATGAGAAATAACATTAAAAGATATACTATCTAAATTTTATTATACAAATATAATCTATATTTTTAAATAAAATATTATATAATTATAATTTTTTTAAAATAATTAAAATTTTATTAAACCATTAAGTATTTTTATTTATTTTTTTAAAGTTGCATTTTTTTATTTAAATAAGTGTTTTATTTAAATGAATTGATGTATGAGTATTATTTAAATTTAATTTTTATTTATTTTTAATTTTTTTAATTTCTAATTTAAATTATCGTTATCTTGAACTTATTTTGTCTATAATTTTTATTGTGTGTAATTTTTGGATAATATAATTAATATTTATTACTTTAATTTTGTAATTTGTAATGTTATTTTTTTTAAATTGAACTGAATAAAAATTGAAAAAACAATCCAATAAATACTAAACATAGTGAAATAATTAATTCTGTATATACTATTGAAATAATAATAAGTAAAATAAAATTAAAAATAACAAGAAAATATATTAAAACATATGAGATAATGGTGAAAGAAAATTAAGTAAGTAATTTTATGATTTATAAACTAAAAGTTCTTAAATTAAACTATTTTAATACAATTACTAAGCATTTTTATATTAATTAAACTAGTTTATTAGTTAATGAAATGGGCTAGTAGTTATTTTATCTGAATTGCTAAACTACTCCTAACTCATTCTGTTAGGCATGAGTTGCACCTCTAAACCTTTTAGATATTTCATTTTTTGAAGCAGTGATTTTTTTCATTAATAGTCGACAATAATCTCTAATTGTAGACAACTCAAAATATTTTTAAAACAATCATCAGATTTTCTGAATTGAAATAATTATAACTTTTAAATTTAAATGAAAATTATTTGGCTAATTCGGAACTAAATTAAAATATTAGTTATATTTATATCGGATACCAAAATGGTGCCATTACAGAAGATTAATAACTATTATTGGTGTAAAAATATTAACAGTTTTAAAACTCTTAAAATTTAAAGAGTACGGTAGAATTTGTGGTCGAAGCTTTTTTGCACAATTTCTGCTCTATTAAACTATAAAGCATAAGGTGCCTCTTTTCTTAAGCGAAAAAATGTCCATTGATTACTAGTCTCTGGCTTTATTGGAAAAAAAAATAAAAATGGCGAATTCCTTTTTAGTTTCTTGCCCTACCCGTTTAACCTAACAATGTACTATGAGATGAACTAGGTGAATTTTGGTTGGATTGAATTTAAAGAGGTTTTGAACGATTAAAGGTTAAGATTAGGAAAGAGTTGTAAATTGTATTTTCTTACTTTATTTTTAAGTTTCTAACAATTTTATTTTGTCAAAAGATTTGTAGTGTTTTTAGGATAGCAAAACTTGCTTTAATATAATAATAGTAAATGTTGACTAAGACCTGTCAATAAAATGTTAAGTGGCTAAAAGTGAATTTTATAAGAAAATAAGGTAGTGTAAACAAAATTTACCACAAAGTTACATGTGCTTGTCATGTCAAATTGGTAGTTTGACATATATTAGTTGTTTGTTCATGTCCTAATTATCTCAATAAAATTTTCTTTTGACTATTTAAATAATTAATAAATTAAGAATGCTTAATATTAGAAGAAAATAAGAAATAACTTGCATATTTTAAATATATAAGGTGTTACATATGTTAATAGTATCCAATATGATACACTTTTTCTTTTAAAGTAGAGGCAATAAGATTTAAATCTATGATCTCATGGAATGTACCTAAATTTTTGCACTACTTTTGACCCACCCTAACTGTGAATTTCCACTATGATACAATTAACTGCTAAATAAAAGAATTCAGAAAGCTATGTGAACATTTTGTGACTCCATGTTAGATGGAATATTCTATACTAAACACTTAACGGCGTTGGAAATTGAACATCTTCACTGATATAGCAAAGACCAATGCAAAGACCACTGGGAATGCAACCATCACAGCTGCAACCGCTCCAAGAAAATCATGCTTGAATCCAAAGTAGCTTCTTACAAAGCCTTCTACTGTTGTTCTACCGTCACTGGATTCCATGCTTTTGTGTATATCTCCATATTGTGAAGCCACCAATCCATACAAACTCCATGCTACTGGATTAATCCAACTGTACCATCTCCACCACACTGGGATTCTCTGTTATACATATAAAAGAAAAACAAAATAAGATAAGATACATTAGCATATGCTTCTATACAATAGTGCATGAACTTTTCAAAGGGTGCTTTTATGCTTGGAAAGTACAAATCTACAATAGTGCATGAACTTTTCAAAGGGAGCTAAAACTTACCGGTCGAGGGACTATGAATCCTGAGAAGAGATTCCACACTGCATAGAATGCAGAGGAAACTATAGAAGAAATGTGTTGGTTTGGGGTCACTGCCACTGACATCATGCCATAGTAGGTGCAGGTTAGGAAGGTGAAGTACATGAAGAATAGGTACCAGAAAACTTTAGTAACAGTCCACTCAAAACCAATCATGGCATAAATTATAATGCCATATACCACAGCTTGTGCTAGAACATATGGGAGCTCAATTACAACCTGCAAAGAGCAAGATAAATATCAGAAAAAAATGCACAGGTTATGTTAGAAAGAAATTACATGCATATATTATTTTTCATTCAACATTTTCTTTGTTAAGTAAGATTATTAGCAGTGCTATATTCCATATTGAAACCAAGTTGTAATGTGTACAATTGCCTAATAGATATGTAAGCTGCACCCTGGACGATGTGGGACTTTCCAAAATGATGATTTGTGAGGATATAGACACACACTCAAAGGACAAGTTTTTCATAAAAGGAATTGCTTGCCTGAGCAAAAGCATATGGCAAAGCTGAATACATTCCAGCTGCTTTTTCCCTGTAAAAGACTGTTCGTTCAACAGCAACCACTGGCTGCACTGCATTAGCATTCTTAATGCTAATAAGAAGAACAGCAGCATACATGGAGCCCATGGCATTAAAAAGATCTTCTTGTTTGTCACTGCAAAGATTGATGTCCAAATTTACTGTTAGATCAAATGCTAGTTACTGATTGTAATAGTTTGAAGCCATAACATTTCCAAGTTTGTGATTTGATCTTACATTTTGGAGCCAAGGTTCCAAAACATGCTACCGATCACAACGGCTACACTGGTGGAATAAAGAAATCTAATGGCAGTGTATAGAGGATTGCGCCAGTAAGACCAATGTTGTTTCCACAAGCAAGCCATGCATTGAGTGAGGAGGGAAGTTGAGTACTGTGAAGGAAAATAAAGGTCTTTGGAACCAGGAGCTGGAGTACTCAATTCTTTAACAAGTCCTTTGTTTCTCCTGAAACAAAAAGGCCAAAGTCTAAATATCAGTAACCATTCTATACTGTTATAAAAAAAGTCTTGTACTTTTTGCATTGTAAGTTCTTTCAGTGAATTATGTCTGAGTTCTATAGTTTGTCTTGACTTCACACAACTGAAAATACCTGTATAGCTCTGAACTTTTGTACACCTCTGCAAAATCGATCCCCAATTCCATTTCTTTTGCTGAAGTAGAGACTTCCAACATCCATGTTGCTGGATTATAGCCATCTTTAATCTTACTGACACCTTGGATTTCCTTCAAGAAGAAAGTATGCACATGAGTGAAATGTTTACATAAAATCAGTGATATGAAGCAAAACACGAATTCAGTATTCCTTATTTATCATTTCATATTTTCTACCTCAAAGTAACTAATTAAATGGGAAGAATGATGTCCAAGTGGCCCCACATATATTTCTTGCCCTCCTTGCTTCATTAACAAAAGCTGCATTTCATGGTGACAAAAAAGATCAGAAACTCAGAAATGGAAGAGAACAAATTGAAATTGCTACTATTTTTAATTTTTTCTGTTACCTCATCAAAAGATTCAAATATATCTATGCTTGGCTGATGGATGGTACAGACAACTGTTCTTCCAGTGTCTACTGTGTTCCTAACTGCTCTCATGACAATTGCAGCAGCTCTTGCATCTAGCCCCGAAGTTGGCTCATCCATGAATATTATGGAAGGATTTGCTACAAGTTCAACTGCAATAGTCAACCTTTTCCGTTGCTCAGTTGAGAGACCATTAACACCTGGTAATCCAACTAATGCGTGCCTTAGTGGCTTCAGTTCCACAAGTTCCATAACTTCCTCAATGAACATCTGCAACCATTTAAAACTTACAAACTTGGTAAAGATGATTAAACGAACTTTTTGTTACTTGAGTTACTTGATGACATAATAATTCCAACCAGGATTGGTAAAGTATCTACATGCACTCGTATGTATGCATTTGTCATAGCAGCTCAATCCGGAATAGATACTCATGGATATTTAAGTGTTCAAACCAATTATTGATATGGATACTAACCTTCCTGGCTTCATCATTGATTTCTGGGGACAACCGAAGCCACGCTGAATAAAGCAGGGATTCATATACTGTAACATGAGGAGAGTGGATATCATTTTGCTCACAGTATCCAGAAATCCTTGCAAATGTTTCTTGCTTCTTTGGATAACCAGAGATTTTGATATCTCCCCCAATATATCCCCCAGTTTTTCTACCAGCAAGTACATCCATCAGAGTTGTTTTCCCAGCACCAGTGACACCCATTAGAGCGGTGAGAACACCTGGCCTGAAAGCTCCACTCACACCCTTCAAAAGAACCAATTTATCCTCAACAACACCTCTATTCCTCATTTCCTGCAAGAATTTGATAAATTTATGTCACAATAATGCTTGAAAAGTTGAACACAAGCCTTTTCAATTTATTTTTTTGTTTCCACATTACCACTGGCATGTCGACAGAATATGTCACATCATCGAAGGTGATGGAATGAGGTTCAAATGGAAGAACCATTCCTCTTTTCCTGTTATGATTTGTCTCTGCATCAACTGCTACGTGCCTGGTATGGGGAGAGGTGCTTCCACTTGTACTTTCACCATTTCTCACTGAAGTAGCCCCAATGTTAGCCATATGGTGTAATGTGAATTGAAAAACCAAATATTACTTGTACAGATATACACATTATTCATTTTCAGGGTATGACATTAATTACCTCTATTTGAGTGCTGAGAAAACCTATGTATTGTGTTCTTCATCACATTAGTTCCCCTTTTACTACCACCATTCTGGTCATTACTTTGAGGTTCCTCTGGTATAATAGCCTGATGTTTCCCAAATGCTGCATGATTAATTTGGTGAAATTAGTACATAGGCCTATGATATCTTAGGTGGTTTGTCAAATTGTCATACATTTAAGGTACTCACGATTTAAGTATTTAAGGGCAAGGATGTAGCCAAGGTTGAAAAGTAATGTATATCCAATCAAAGCTCCAACACCTATCCAGTACCAGTATGACTGAGTGAAGAATCCCCGCGATTTCAAAACTTCAACTCCTAGAGGCTCAGTAGAGTTAGGTAGAACCTATCATGGGAAAATATGTTCAAATGTCATATTATTTATATTATAAGCCATAGGAAGGCATGAAAGTAAACACACAGATTAGTTAAAACTTACGTGTCTCCATGTCTTCCCAAGAAACTCATTATTTACCATGGCATTCTGCCCATACATCATAGGTGATATCCAGAAGCCCCATAGCCACCATTTTTTTATATTCTCTGGGGGAATAAAGGGAACAAAGGCGCAATGTTAGTGTAGAACATAAAGGGACAAAGCCTAGGAATGTTTAGTTCTGTATCCGTGATACCTTTTGACAGGACAAAACCACTCATAGCAAAAAGGATGGCCAGTGTAAACGACCCAAGTGTTAGAGCCACAGTCATTTCCCTCCCAACTGCTGCAATTAATCTGAACAGTGCCGAAGCCATTTGATTTACTAGTGCAAGAACAAGGTATTGCCTAAACAATCTGCATTAAGTTGACATATATATACTCTATTAGTTATTAGCAGGATTCAAATGGAACATTAAACAATAGAGAAACTATTAATTCACTAGTTTGTTGAGTACATGTGAAAGCATAGCTATTTTACCTTCCAACATATGGATCAAAACCAATGACATAGTAGGTAAGGAATACCCAAACACCCACTTCCACAAAAGTCAAAGGGAATCTTAGGATCCATGAAGGAAGAGCATATACCCATGAAGGGAAAAAAAGATAATCCCTTTGTTTGTAGAAAACAGGAAGCCTTGAAACAACCATGGAAAGTTCAGCCAGTCCGTTGAACATAATCACAACAACCCCATAAAACAAGGCACCCACATATATGCCTCCATGAGTTACTGAATCTCTGTGCATCTCAGTCCGCAAGAAAATGGTCATGGCAATCATTGCCAATACTGCAAGCTGAAAGGAGGGGGAAATTATCAGTAAGAAAATAACAGCATTAGGTGATAAGACAAAAAGTGAAGCATTCAATTTCCAAACCTACTTGTAAAAGCTTGAAGGTGTAAACGAATGAATTGCGTTTCATAAGTAAATATTCTCTGGATAAGCAAGCTTTTAACAACTCCCATTGTCCCAGTCCATACTTTTTGGTTGTCAAAGCAGCTGGGTGACTCTTAGACTTGTCAAATCCAGTAGCAAGTTCTTCAGCAAGGCTTCTTCCAACATGAAACGATTTATGTGCCTCTGAAAACTCTTTGGCTGTGACAAATCTATAAGGCTGATCTCTGTGTGCCCAGTACTGCTCCTGATCCTTCCTTGATGTTACCTATAACATAATAATTAATAGTGAAAATTGAATGTGTGAAACCCTCTTTTACCAAAGCAGACAGATTGAATTGTTGAGAGAAAACACAAGGACACTTACTTCTTGCAAAAAGTCTGCCACACCTTTCCTCTCAGGACATTGAAAACCCATTGATTCGAAAAATTCAAGCACGTGTTCACGGGGACCCTGATACACAATGTGACTATCAGAGAGTAGAATAATGTCATCAAATAGATTGTATGTCTCTGGTGCTGGCTGCAGGAGTGAGATGACTGTAGTTCCTTTGAGAATGTGAACATATTGCTTGAGTGAATTCACAATTTGAAAAGTTGTTGAGCTATCCAACCCAGTGGATATTTCATCCATGAAAAGAGCTTTAGCTGGTCCAACCAGCATCTCCCCTGTATATATGGATATATAATTATTAACAAATAGAATCTTACTTGTAATCAAATTTTCAGGAGATTAAACAAGATACACTTCAAGATTGAAATCAGGTTAACTCTACCTGTTGTAACACGTTTCCTTTGTCCACCGGAGATACCTCTTAACATTGCATTTCCTACAACGGTATCAGCACAAACCTCTAGTCCCAAAATCTGCAAATGCATATCCAAGAAACAAGAGACTTTTAAACAAAATATTACATGAATTGACAATGTTCAGAGATGGTTTTTTATGCATAAATTTTACCCTCAGTATGTAGTCCGTTATCATATTTGCCTTCTGGCCTTCAGATGCTACAGCCTGAGCATTATGAGTCAAAAGAAAAACCAATTAGTTTATCAATCATTCCTATTTTGTATGGAAAAGAAATAGACGCTCAAGTTTTCAAGATAACTAGCTGCTAATGCATGTAACTGGGATTGGAAGTAGCTGCTTTGTGAGCTGTTACAACTTATTTATTTCATATGTTTTAATCATTATAAGTTTCTTGAACAGGTAAGAAATTTTGAAATAAACAGCAAGAAGTAGAAAAATAGAATTTCTAAAACCAAACAGCTATTGATATTAAAAACTTGTTAAGCTGTCATATTTCTCTCAGTCTTTGGTCTGAAAGGCTACTATTTGTTCGACAATATAAAGGAAGGCTGCTGGAGATGGAAGTCAAATATGAAAAACACATTTTTGACAAAAAAAATCATTACCTTCATGTAGGCATCAATATCTGGATCAGGCTTGATGCTTGCCTCCTTTTCTCTTCTGGACAATTCCGCTAGCAAGTCTACAGATATTAGACATAGTCAAAAGTTAATTTCCTCAAAAAAGTTGACCTGTGTTTGGAATATTGAATTTAATAATGAATGTAAGCCTAAAGAATTCCTATCAACTAACCATAACGAGCTCCAACTCCTTGGACTCTTGCCGAGAAGGCCAAGGTTTCTCTAACTGTCATTTCTCCAATGTGAAGATCATATTGGTTGACATAAGCTGCTGTTCTCTGGGGTACAAACTCATTCATCCCGTGACCATTATAAGTTACCTTTCCAGAAAACTGATCAAGAAGTCGCAGAATATTAGCTAGAGCTTTGAGATAAGAAAATAGGACTAAAACCATGAAACATTGTTACACAAAATAAATGCACTTCTATTCATTGTTTTAATTCTAACCTTCAGTTTTGGATCAAGTTTTCCAGCCAAGGCCAACAGGAGTGTGGTTTTCCCAGAACTTGGAGGGCCTAAAAGTAATGTCATTCTGGAGAAGAGGAAATGAAAAATCGTGTTATATTGGTTCCAGAGGTCCTATGGCTAATGCCCTTCTCCTCCAAAGAGATATCAATAAACACAACATCGATACCTGCCAGGCTTTATTTGTCCACTAACATTCTGGAGAATGTTTAAATGTTGTTTCCTCGTTGGAAGTACATGAAGAGAGTTCATCAGGCCCTTGAAGCAGACAAATGAAACACAATGGCAAGTTAGCTCCTTCGCTAAGATCATTTAGCAAGTTCTACCATATAATTAATCTGGTACCGATATACTCACCTCCACTATATTAACCATGAAGTTAGTGAAGGTAGGCAAAGCTCTAGTTCCTACACGAGCTTCTGCTTCGATGTTCAAGTTCTCAAAACGAACCTCTATGGTAGGAAGATCAATTCCAACTCTAATATTATCCAATCCAAGGAAGAAAAATAGGAGAAGCCATTAGTGCATTTGGATGAAAAGGGAACTCTATTAAAATCAAAAGAAGAAGTGGGATTCTCACCTATCAATTCTGCCCTTGAGCTTGAGCAAAAACCTCTCATTGTCCTCTTCAGCAGTTCTCACGAGTCTTTCAAGCAAAGCTCTCTTTTCTTGCAACCCAAGTTTCTGTACATCGATCTCACTGGCTCCCCCATCAGGTGAGGTGAGCAAAGCTTTCCTCAAACGTGCAACCGTGGGAAGCTTCTGAAGAGCAGCCCATTTGAGAGCCTCTTCATCATTCTCTTGTTCGAATGACTTCGAGAATATCTCGGCGTCACTGTTCCTCCAAATGGACGAACTTCCAATCCTTAAACTACCCCCACCCTCCTCCATATTACAAGCAAAGTCCGAACCTTTAGGCAACCCCACTTGAACTGTTGAAAAACGGTACCCCAGAAGAAACTACAAATCTGGATTGAAAGCTACTTTACAAGTTTGTTTCTTTTGGTTGAATGAGAAATAATAAAAGATGTTGGGATGTATATATAGGGACAAAGAGAGGTGAAGTTGATGATGGGCATGTCATTTATTTCAACGTGTCAAAATTGGCGGAGTGTGGGTGATAAAATAGCATAAACAGAAGATAGCTGGGTATGTTGAAGTTGCTTGCAAATGAGAGATGCGTTGAACAAGGTGGCCATCACCATGGCATGCATCCACATGGTTTAGTTTGTTTTCTCTTTTACTTTCCAAATTGGAAATCAATGCTGACATCACTGATTATGTTATGTTATGTTATCCTCTTACACCACCTCGGAACTATTATTCAGATTTCTCCAAAGCTGTCGATTTATTGGATTGTTTTTTTTTTTTTTTTTTCATTTTTAGAATTTTTTTTTTTTTTTTTTTTTTCACTTCTAGAATTTATCTTTTTGAAGAGAAGATTTACTTAGAAATGGAAAAAGAAATTGGTATAGAAGAAAATTTTTGTATAATATATTGATCTATTATTTTTCTTTTTATTATTTGAATCTGATTTAATGTTTATCTATATATATATTGTAATAAATAATAATAGAAACAAAATAATAATTAAGATAATAACTATTGTATATTCAAAGTTTTTTCTTTTTTTCTTTTATTAAAGTTGAAGATGAAATTTTATATTATTCATCACTTTGTGATATTTTAAATTTATTTTTTCCTAAAAAATGATTAATCTTAGTGTTATAGAAATTTAATTAAGAGTTGATTAAATTTTATTTTGATTTTTCCTTATTTAAAATAAAATAATAAGTACTATATTATTAACTTTTTTTAATATATGGTTTTAAATTTCTGAAATTAGAAAATAAGTTCACATTTAGAATATAGTATATAAAGAATATTTTATGCAAAATTATTTATTTATTTGTGCAAAGTGGATCAAAATATTTTTTTTTGAGGTATTAATTAGATTTAAGACGAAATTAAATAAAAATGTACAATTTATTTAATAACATTAATTTATTTAGAAGTTCTACAAATTGAACCTTATGAGAACTCTGTCTCTCACCTCCTTATTCTCGTGAATCACACACTACAAATCACTTTTTTTTTTTTCTTTTCTAAGCCACAAAATAAAAGTTATTTTATGTATAGACTCCTATTTTAATCAAGCAAAATTTTTTAACATGCCCCTTTTTAACAAAATAATTAAAATAAAAATGTCAACTAAAATATATTATTTTAATTCAACTCTTTAATATATAGATATACACTACTAATTTTATCAAAATATATAATCTAATATAAGAATAATATATTATAAATATAATGATTTTCTTATAAAAATACTGGTTAAGTAAATCAAAATATCATCAAAGAGTAATTTATCTCACATTAAATGTACAAAAGATTATGTAGTGAAAGGTGATTATTTTTAAAATAAAAAAATACACTTTATTGTCTTTTGACTAGAATTTTCAAAAGTGTATTCACCACGTGATTTTTTCGGCTTGGATCCACTAAATCAGATCCCACAGTTCAATCGAGCTTCTTTATAAACAATGAAGATTCTGTCATTGACAAACGTTACCATGCTAAATTCTAAACTAATCCCAGATTAATTCATTCAATTTTTTAATTATATTTAATTTAAATTAAACTCGTTAAATTTAATAATAATTGATTAATGTATCAAATTTCTTATTTGTAAATTTAATGATATATTTTTTTAAAACATAATTTTCCATTTCTTACCATGTCAAGAAAAAGGCACGAAATGTACTAATAAAATAGAATCCAGTATCAGGTATCTTTTTCTTCTCAAAAAACAATTTTAGTATTATTTATTATAAAAATGTGATATTTTTATTAGAATAATTCCTGAAAAAAGCCTAAAGGGTCCAGTCAAAACTATCGTAATCTCACTGCATTCAGTATCCACTTCTCATCCTTTCCGCAACTTAGAAAGTTGAAACATTTTTTTTTTTTTAATTATGTTTTCTACTTTTTTCACCTAACAACACAATTTTCTTTTAATTACTAGTCTCCTTGCACAAAATTAAAACAAATTTTCTAAGATATTATCTTTTATGATTAAAATAATCATGATAATACGGAGTTATTATGAAGAATATTCTCACACACCTCTTTGATGTTTATGAAATAATATTAAATACTCTTATTACTGAATGATAAAATAATAACTTAAGTGGAAAATAACTTCTTGCAATTATTCTCCATTCCTATATGGATAAATACATTACAGATAAAAAAACAATATGGAAGATACCTTTCAGATCTATAAAATGACAATATTAATTATAGTGCTTAGTAACTTCTGTGTAGTTTCCTTCCACTGCAATGGTTTTCATAGTTCATAAATATTTGAAATAAATGATTACTAGAAAAATTGTGAAGCATTATTATAATGTGAAAGTGCATTACCTTACATAATCAGTTATGTCAGCATAACTATGGTGATGTTGGATAAGGGAAAAATAACAATTAAAAATGAAAACGACACGTTATGTGATGTGTATGTCATGTGGATGTGTATGGGGCTATGTATGTCAACGCCACAATTAACAATTTCATCATCACTGATTTCATTTCAGAGCCATTTTCACCATACACATTAATTTCTTTATATATATATATATATATATATATATATATATATATATTTTTTTTTTTTTTTTTTTT
>Ga0209489_103641_pt1 | contig 29679 bp, 11 predicted proteins | sample SiratrowhiteBW_FD_187527 | JGI IMG/M metagenome (GOLD analysis project Ga0209489, IMG submission 187527) | Root nodule microbial communities of legume samples collected from California, USA - Siratro white BW (SPAdes) (version 2) | ecosystem: Host-associated > Plants > Roots > Nodule | place...
CAAAAAAAAAAAAAAAAAAAAAAAAAAACACAGCTATAGTCATTGACAGGCCCACCCAACAGCCTAAAGAAAAAACTTAAATTGCAAAAATAAAATTATGGTTTAGATTGTTTTAATCTATTTTATGGTTTAAAGCATGTCCATATAAGTATGGAAAAATGACCACGAGAGATGCTGACACAGTATCATGAAAATGTAATAACTCCATTGCACCATTATCGTGCAGTGCAAAGCAACTCTATCCACTACTTTGGTTTTTAACCAATTGGCTGCTGTTGACCACAGGATTATGGTGAGACGCGTGAGCGTTTGTTCCCTCAATCATTTTATTATCAACCAGAGTATCACTTGAATAAATTTTTTATCAATAAATGAAACAAAAATAATTAACTTCACAGTTTACTATGTGCAATCAGCGCTCTTTTGCAAGCTTGAGGTTTCTGGCAAAAGCTCCGATAGAAATACGCAAGAAAGTAAATCGCACATAAAAGTCCATAAAAAGAGAGCAAAATTAAGACAATAAAAAGCACATACAGTTTTTGATTTCATCGAAGAAACGTCTCCAACACTGCTCACTTCCCTACCAAAGTCTCGATCTTTGGAGAAGTCCCTGTTCAACGAAGAAAATAAACTCACTAATAAATAACGAGGAACAAAATTTGGGGTTAAGTCCAGAGAACTACTTCAAAAATCTTGGCTACTAATTTCTTTATTTTTGGAGGGAGGGGCTGACAGTAATCATAAATTCACTCTAGAATTATTGAAAAAAATAAAAGTCTACTAATGTGAAACACTGATGTGTGTTAAATATATGCTGGGAGGTAAATGTCTTAAATGTTGTTATTTTAATCAGTTGACAAATAAAGGTGAATCAAACTTCTTAACAATATATATATCAGAACATGGAAGCCAGCCATCAAAAAAGTGGTTAACCGTACCTTTCAGCTCGTCTGTCATTTTCCCGCTTCCGCTTCATATCAGCTTTACGGGCCTCAAACTCCTCTCTACTCATAACTGGGGGTGGAACATTCATTCCCATACCGAAGTCAGCAAGATCCCTGAATAATTCATAAATTATTGTATTACAATTAGACATTCTAAATAACAACGCATGGATTGGTTAAACATGCAACCAAATTCAACAGGAGTTTCAATCTACAACTCTCAAATCCCTCCCTCCTTCACAATAAACAAGACATGGACCTGTTTGGTAAATTTCTCCATAAGCACTCAGGGAATAAAATAAGAAATGTGAAATAAATTTATTATGAGCTAAAAATCTAATTATGTATGAATGAAAAATCATCTCTTAGAGAAGCTAATATGAGAAAGCTTCAATAAATTAACTTATGGAAAAACTTATTTCATTTTTCCTTCTTATTTTTCTATCTTGCAATTACATATGAACAAGTTCCCAAAAAGATCCATGATGTCCAGGACATGTTTCGGTTGTGAGCATGAGAGCAGGAAAGTGCCGAATTTCAATTTTAAAGTAACTAATATGTACCTATGGGGCGGAACAACAGGCATCATGTAACCTTGCATGCCAAAAGGGTCTTGTGGCATACCACCTGCAAATGGCATGTCCAAGGGGCCAAGACCATAGCCCATCATTTGCATTGGACCCCCATATGGTGCCATGAATCCATCCATTGGTTGCATGCCATTCCAGTATGAATTATAGCCTGGAGGTGGACCCATTGGCATCATGTAGTTTTCAACCCCAAAGTCATGTGGAGTTTTCCACTGCAAATCTGCAAAATAAATAAAAAATTATTTAAAATTATTAGAAACAGTCAATATGTCCCTCAACCACTAAACGATGTCACGTCACTGAATCCAGTAAAAAACATTTGCTAATACAGAAATTCATGTCACAGAACTGCATATTTACCATTTGGGGGCAAACGGACTTTCTTCTTCTTCTTTTTCTTTCCTGAAAAGTTTAAAATATAAATAATCATCCCTCACAAGTGAGAACATTTTGCCATCTAAATCATATACTCGATAAAAATAGGTTGCAAGAATATATATTACCAGCATCTGTAGGAACCAATTTCTGCTGCACTTCTTCCTCAACCTGCTGAGTACTCCCTTGTGAGGCTGGTTCTTTCACACTCATAGACTCATGAGTAGCTTCAGATACATCAGCAACTCTGAGGTTCCTAACTTGCTCTGATGTCGGCTGTGGAGCAGAAACAGCCTTTTTATCATCAACTGTTTCCAGTACATTTGTTGCTTTCTCATTAATAGGCGAAACCTTTAGTTCTCCCTTGGACGCGGCAGATGAGGTTGGGGATGGAATCTTAGGCTGTGGACATCGTGCAGACTCCATATCTGAAAACTCAAAATCATAAACAAAAAAAGGTAAACATAGGCACAATGATAGACAATAATAGATCAAGAGACATAATGATAGTTTCAATAACCTTGAACTTGAAAAGTGCTCCCAGCATTTTCAGCACTGCTATTGCCAGACTCTAATATACGATTGATGGTATCTCTTAGTGTCTTATTTGGTAAGAGATCATCAGCAAGAATATTTGTTGCACCGCATACACACACAGATTTGGAGATAATATAGTCCCTAATACCTGAAGAATTTTTGGAGTGACATTACAGAACTTCAACAAAGGACTTTTAAAGCAATAGCTTCAGAGAAAGAAAGAACAGAGAAAACATGTAAACTGTTCTGTACTTGGATAATGAGCAAGAACTATAAACTAGACAACCAATACCATAATATACAAATTCTGAAAACAACAAATACAACAGATGAATGAAAAACCTACATCTGTCACAAAAGCTTTTAAAGCAACACTTGCTTGTCAGTACAGCATCTTTCATAACATTATTACACAAGGGACAGTGGAGCTCAGGTGGTAGGTCCCCAATTGAACGTGTTGATGGCAACCCTTCTATTTCTTTCTCAAAAGCAGCCCTGTTTGCAAGGAAAATATTAAACTAAACTTCATGCCTACATATGACAGAATGGACAAGCATTATCAAGGTGAACTTACTCATTTGGTTTCAAGACAGCTACTGAGCCATTTGGTAAAGCATAGGAACCTTGTGGATTTACCATAAGCATGGATCTTGGAATACCAGTAGGTTGCTTGACTTTTCTCATGTCATAATTTGGGTCACCATTGGTAGGGCAATGCTGAATAAAGTGTCCTAGACAAAAGTGATTTAAAAAAATGTAAGCAGAGAAAACTGACATTGCTGTGCAGCAATTCGCTTGCAGAGGTTGATTAAAAGTTCAGAAGCATCAACATACCAGGCACCTTGCATCTATGACATACATAGCCTTGTGGAGGTGTTTTCCGCTCCATTCCTGCCATACCTCAGCAATTAAATGAGCATTAGTTGATCAGCAGATTAAGGTTTGTATCATAAGCAGTAAATATATGGATATAGAATAGGCATCGAGAATCACCAAAACCACGACCACCTCCCATCCGTCCACCTGTACCCCTTCCAAAGCTTCTACCAGTGCCAAAGTCCGAACCTTGACTGCATGCCAAAAATTTTTTAAAAAAATCAAGAAAAACATCATACAGAAAAAATGAAAATGTTTTCACAAAAACAAGAACACATTTGGTTGCATAGAAAAATATCTCCAATAGGAATGGGGATACAAAGGCTATATTAGAATTCACAGAATGGTGGATACGGAATGACATTAGTTGCCATTGATTTGTCTGTGTTTTAAAAAAGGGTGAAATAGAATGGAACCTGATGCAGATTATTCCATCCCATCCCATGATCGACCTTTATGTTATCTTCCCTCAATCCCCTGATTTTGAAGGTATGATATGCACTAAACATATTGGTACTGATCTTCTTACAATTCCATTCACTTATGATTCCTTGAACAATAAAATGAAAAGTTTCTACATTTAATTTTATTCCATTATGTCCATTCCCACTCATTCCATTCTCCCCATCATTAGGTATCCTAACACAGATTACTTTTGAAGGAAAAAACTTGGAATAACTATTTCAATACAAGTTTTTCAGAGTTAAGGAATGCCCATTTCCTCTTGAAGAGATGGAAATACCCTTTTCTTACGGGTGGAAAAGAATTAGTATCTTCTGTTCCATCGTTTATTATCAACACTTCTTTCCATCTTGCCATGACTCCATACATCAAAAAACACAGCCAAGGGAAGGAGAATACTGTACTCACCGTTGCCAATCCAGGGCTGGAGTATCAACAAAGGCTTTAATCTTACTGTCTTCATCAGCTTTGTTAGGTGGAGGAGCCTCTGGAATTAAGTTGCTTGGTTGAACAGGCACTTGATCAGGAATTGTATACAAATCATTGCCGAATTCATCCCAGTCTGAATCTTCAGGCTGTCAAGTGGTATGAAGAGGTCAGTTTCAAAGGGATTGGATTGAATTGTTTATAAAAGACAATAAGAAAAAGGAAAGGAACTGACATATTTCATGGCAGATGCATCTTCAGCTGGTAAGCTTCTGTTTCCAGGTTCAGATTCCACAACCTTACTTTCCACCTTTTGTCTGCAAAAGATCAAAAGATAGTTGCAACTCAAGAAAAAAAAAATCATCTCAAAATAACAATGCAGTTTCGGGTTCTGCCATTATATACAAATCGATGACTGGGAGTTTTAAAAATTTTACAGACACAATGACTGATTAATTGTGAAAAAATTCAACAACAGTAATGAGATTTAAGGTTTGGGATAGTACTCTATTTCAGTAACAATTGGTAAACGTGGCCGTCCTGGAACTCGGCGAATTAAGACTGAGGTATTTTTAGGAATCAACATTTCTTCATCAAGATATTCTGAAATTCCAAACAGACAACTATAAAATACTGTAAAAATGTCATTCAACAAAAGCCTACTATATGAACTACCATACTGATCTCGCAAAGTTGGGCACCTGTACTTGCAGCCTAACTTCAACTTAATACCCAGATCAACACTCAATGCCCTTTAAATTTTAAGTAGTTTTATTTTTGTTAATATTTTTGTAGGAGAGTGAGGAAGGTAAATTTCAGCTCAAACTTATTTCAGTTTTTTGACAGAAAATATCATAGGAATAGTAAAAATTTGTAATCGAGGAGGCAGAGGATAAATACTGCGAGTTTATCCAAGGAGAGCCGTCCTCAAAGCTAAAGAATATGCAACACATTCATTGGTTAAATTTATAATTAAGCCCCGAATTAAAATAAGACTAAAACCCACACTCATATTATCGCCCCCAAACTACTAGTTAAAGAAAATAGTTTAATCAAAATCAGAACCAACCTTCATTGGTCTGGGCGTTGGTGACCACAAGGTCGAAATCAGTACCCCTCCCTAAATGCTTGGATTCAAATATTTTTTCTTTCAATGTACCAACAGAGATGAAAGGACCGTCCATGGGAATTGAATCATAATCTCTTGCACTCTTAAATTTATAATACACCGCCATGGTATATTTCTCTTTCTATCTATAAAAAAAATTATCTTAGAACCAATAATAACAAAGGAAGATAATCAAAGGGCCTCTGAAATAAGAAAAATGGCCCTCGTATTAAAACTAAATGAAAATCAAACAGTACAATATAACAAAGCTCTTTTTCTTTCTCTTCTCTTTACTTTTTCAGATTTTTCCCCTCGACTTGCAGATTACTAAGGTTAAAATCGAACAAATCGAACCACCACAACAAGAAGATTTCACTTTCACTTCCACAATTCTTCACGAGCAACCGGATGGCGAATCTTCACTTCGTCACAAAAATCCGACCGCACTCGGATTCCAGAGAATCAAGACTCCGTCCAAAGGCTCGGCATCAGAACAATAAGATCGTTATCAAACGATCGAGGCTGCGAATCAGACGAATCCGAATCCGGCGAAGCAAAGCCCTCCAAAATCAGAAATCCGAAGAAGCCGCAGCAGCAGTTAGGGCACAAAATTGCAATCGAACCAAAGAAGACGCACAAGAAGATTCGTTCCTTCGGTGGATAGCTCGAGTCGAAGAAAGCGCGTCGAGATTCGTATCGAATCTCTGCGATGAGCGGCGTCGGAAGCTTCGAGTGCGAATCGCTTAGAACTCCTCCTCCTCCTCCTCGCGACGGTTGAAACGGCGGTTAATCTGGAGCGATCTGGTAGAACAGCGAAGCGGATCGGAGATGGATTGTAGAGAGAGGAAGATAGGTTTAGAGCGATTGAAAGTGAAGGATGAGGTTAGGGTTGGGGTGGATGAGAGAAGGGGAGTGGGAAAAATGGAGTAAGAGAAAAAGAAATGGGTGTGCGATTGTGGTGTGGTTTGGATTGGATGCGGGTTTCAGATTTTGGGGATTTCGCAGACAAACAAACCTAGAAATAATGCCTGGTTTTTATAACTTTAATGAATCAGATCAATCGGTGGATTCCTTTGCCTTTGCTAATTGCCACTCTTACGCGCCCTTCTTTTCGATATTTTCACTCCGTTAAAAAGTTTACTGCTATTTTTTTTTTAAATTAGCCAAAATCTTTAAAATCAAGATATATTAATTAGTCTAAATTTTTGTATGAAAGTTATAAGAAGGAGTTTGTATAAATTAATTAATTTGTTTAGTTTAAAAAATTTAATTTAATTTTTTACAGTTTATTTATAAAAGATCTTTGATACCTTATCTAAATAACAAAAACACAAAACATTATACAATTTTAAAAAGAATAATTGTTCATCAATTATTACTGTGGAATATAGTGAATATATTCCGCACCAATAATTGAGGAGTAATTTTTTTATAAAAGATTGAGATACCAACTTTAATCCAATTTAATGAATTTGTAAGCTTTATTACTTATATATTTCTTAACTTTTTTATATTTCTTTATTTCAGGATTTAAATTCAACTTAAATTTAAACGCAAATGACACCCTGAAAAGAAACCGAATTAAGCTTGAATTTGTGAAAATACTCACCAATAGATTTCAAGGTTGCCAATGAAAGGATTTGAAATTGTGATTGTTACACAAAGCAATGCGACGTGAAAGAAAGAAGAGAACACAAAATTATGACGTTTTCTTTTTCAAAAGCTTCTAACTTGTATTGAATGACGCGAGATTTATAATAGTGCATAAATGATAAAAATAACTTGTCGTTTTATATGTAAAGATATTCTGTTTCGTTTTATAGTCAATGTATAAGTTATTAGATAAAGAAAAAAAATGATAAAATTTGTCATGTGATTTTCTTTCTAATCTACTGGGTTGTTTGGGATTATTTTCATGATTTGATTATCTTTATAAAATCTACTAAGCTCTAGATAAATTATTTAGAGAGATAGAAGATCATTATCCGCGATATTTTTTACTTTCATTTTTTTTTTATAGTTGAGGAATTTATTTTTGTAAAAAATTTATTTAATAAATGATATTATTATATTATACGTCAATGGAAATAAGACTTTATTTTCTTTAACACTTATAATTTACCAGATTTTATTTTAGAAGATAAGATTTTACCTTATATTTGAAAAGATATATAAATTTTATCTTAAAAATCGATAAGTTGTTTTGCACTTGAAAATAGTGGACGAGGATGAATTATACTCTCTTCTATTCTGTTATCTTTTATGCTTTATTTATTTATTTTACTGTTTTAAAACAAATCCATTTTTGTTTTAACAAAACAATTCAATTTAATCTTTTTTTACATAATTTCACAATATAATCAATTCCGTTTTGTAAAAATACACACACATAATGTAGTCAAATACTACACTTCATCCCAAGATGGAGGATAAATATCTGACTGAATATATACATTTAAGAAAAATAATTGAAACATTTATTATAGCTTCAATTATAAATCATTATCCTAATATGAAAGAAACATATTTTATATACAATGAAAAAATAATAATAATTGAAACAATTATTATAGCTTCAATCATTATCCTGATATGAAAGAAACATTTTTTATAAAATGAAAAAAAATAATAACTGAAACAATTATTATAGCTTCAATTATAGATCAGCATCCTAAATCCTAATATGAAAGAAAAACGTTTAATAAATTATTAATATAATTAATGCTTTAAAATATATTTTAAAAATTATATAAAAAGACTCGAGTATGTATTTATTGAACGTGCAATGTCTCAAAATACTTAAACTTTATTTGGTATTATTTTATCGGTTTAGGTAAAACTATCCATAATTCAAAATAAATTTTAAATTTATGTACATCGATCTAAAATAGGAATCAATTTTCATAAATCATACAAACACTTGTTCGTAAAAAAAAAGTACAATCCTGATAAGTTTTCAAACTAATCATAAACATAAGAATAAGTCTTTATAAATAAATATATTGAATAATAAACAATTTTATCTGAATTAACCATAATAATAAAATTATATTTTATTTAATCTTATCATTCATTTATTCATTCATCATATATATATATATATATATATATATATATATATATATATATATATATATATAATATATATATATATATATATATATATATATATATATATATATATATATATAACATATAAATATATATAATAAATAATATTCGATATCTTTCAAAAATTTATATTAAGTAAGTTCTATTATAAACTAACATATAAATCATTTAATCAACGTTTTTATATGTAAATATCAACTTCATATAATCAAAGTAGGTTTAAGGTATTTTATATTCATACTTCTAATAATTTTTTTTTTTCAACTTTACACCATACTATGTTTTAATTTATGTGATTTAAACACTCACTCTCAAGTGAGAGAATATATGTAGATATAAATATCATTACTTAATACATGTATTCAAACATAAGTTCATATATCATCCCATATATTTGTAACCCAATTACATCCATATGCATTCTCATGATTGTTTATATTGGATAATCATCAAGTAAAGCATACAAACTAAATCAAAAATCAAATAATTAAGTCACACATGAAATTTGAAGTTAAAAAAAATAACGTTATAACAACTTATTTTCACTTGAGCAAGAATGAAGTAAAGAGAAAAAGTTATTTTTATTGTCATGCTTTTACTTAAATAAAACATTTATCGCTTAAGTGAGACAACTCTCACTTAAGTAACAAATGTATTATTTAAGTGAAAACACAACAAATACTAACCCAAACTCTCAACCTCATTTTTGTTTGAATAAAAAAAATTTGGTCAAGTGAATTTCCTTTAAGAAAAAGGGACTTAAATCTCATGCATTTTCACTTGAGTAAAAATACAAGAAAAAAATTGATCTTGCAACAAGTCAAACATTCTAAGAGTTTACTAAAAACCTAATATATGAATATCAACAATCTCAACAATTGTATATTGCTTAATTAGAATTATCAAATATTCAAACTGAAACTTATTTCATTTTGACTTAATTTGATCATTTTAAATCACATTTATATAAAATTATCAAATCATAATATAATTCGATCACGCACACATACTCTTCCCATCAAAGTAAGTTTACTCATTTAATCCAAATTCACAAACTCAAATTCAAATACTTATAAACTTATGTCAATATACATCAATTTTTCCCTCAAATCTACAATCAGCACTCAAAATTATGCAATTGTTCACTATCAAAGTCATCAACATTTCCAACTTTATACATGTATAACCTACACATTGAACTTCAAATTCAACTTTCTTCTAAAATCTAACTCATTTTTATACATAACTTATTTTACCCAAAAAAGCAACTTCAGCTATAGGGATCACAAAAATGTGTTGGAAAAACTCCAAAATTTTAAAAACCAAAAAAACAATTAAACTTCATACTAAACTAGTTGAGTGAGTCATTTTTTTTTTAACTAACCAAACCATGACAAAGCTCTAACATAAGCAAAGAAAATAATAAAAGATGTTAAAAGCAAGAAAATACTTATATTGATTTAAGTTATGACTGAGTAAGATAAACTTTAACTTAACCAACTATTGATACGAAAAAAGGAAGAGAATTGGAGTTGAAATATCATAAAAACTTAAAAAAAAAAAAACAAGAAATTTGATTTGCATATGAAAGAAATATAGGGTTTTACAAAATAAAATTTATTTTATTTAGAGACTTCTGGAAAGTTTTATATATATATATATATATATAAATAAATAGTCTTTAGATTATGTAACCATAAATTCATATAAATAATCTTTAAACTCTTAAGTTGGCCTCTACTCATCGTAGAAGTTAGAGGCAAAATAAATAAATGTTTAGACAAAATATGGTATTATAAAAATACTTTTAAATATGTTTTTAAGTCTTAAAAATTACTCTATTTTTAAATTGATGAAAAATTTGTTAGTTTTAAATTTTTTCTAATGTTTAACCATGGTCTATTTTGTCTTTACCATTATTTATAGTTAGTTAAATATTAATTATTAATATAATTAAGGCCATACAAAATATTTTAAATTAAAATAATTATATCTGTTAGATAATTTGATTATGTAACCTAAATCAAGATTAATATTAATGATGAAACTAGTGGTTGTCTAAGACATGTTATTGGTGGAAGCATATTTAGAAGGAACGAAGGAAGTATGCTTTTTTCTACTTATCATGAAAAAAAAAAAAAATGACCATATACATTAGATTTATTGTTGTCACCATAGTTGTTGAAAATAATTTATTTTTTTGTAAGATATGAATTCAGTGTAACTCTTAGTATGGTATGTTAAGCCTTTCCTAATCTATAATCTATATATTATTTCTTGATTCACTATAGACAGTTTGATTAAATTTATGGAGTTACGTAAAAATATAATTTTTAAAGTTTTTCATAATTTTAAAGAGAAAAATAAATTTATGGATCGTATGACTAATCTAGTTGTTGAAAATAGATTACACATTTCTTTTATATGACGGATTGTATTTTTGTATGATTGATTGAATAGATAGAATCTATTTGAATTTAGCATTGAATAGTTAGTTCTGTTTTTTCTTTTTGAGTATGAGTTAACCTCGTGCTTTTGTATTTTTCTTTCCTTTTTATTGTATGTTTTGTTATGGAAAGGCATATAATTTCTGAATTTTGGAATATTAATCTAACTAGGATTTCAAAAATCTAACTATGAGAATTTCCAAAAATTATAATTTAATGTAAGCAATGTCATAATATGTTTCTTATTTTTTTAATATTGTATTTCCTATTCAAAGTAATTATATTTTTCTTATAATTTATTATTTATCTTTGAGATTATAATATTGAATCATTAAAAACATTTTAGAGATTTTTAGTAATATGTGAGGTAAGAGTTTGTCATTACAATAAAATTGTTTTTTAATAAAATTCCAACTAATTGATGATGAAATATTTTAACTTAAAAAGTTTTCTTCGAAATTACATTTAAAATTAAAACATTCAAATATTTCATTAACATCGAAGTAAATTAACATTAACTTTCAAATTTTAAATTAATCCTGGATTTTAAGTATAGCTGCATTAATTGATTTTATATTTTTTAATTTATAATTTTTCAATTCATTATAATAAAATTGTTAAATAATTTAATTCATCGTAATAATATATTAATATAATAATAATGATGATATAAAATTTTATATTTTTCTTCTATTTTTCATTAACTTTTTTTGTAATTATTATAATAATAAAAAAATGTATTCTTCATTGCATTATAAAATTAGAATTGTAATTGCACTCATTTTTTTCTAAATTTTGTTTATACCGATTTTATGGTTTCTGCTGTGTCAAATTATAATCAATCTTAATATTTTAATTAATTATCCTAAATTACTTTTCTTTATTATATATATTTTTTTACTTTTTTAATTTAAAATTTTTCCGTCCCTTTTAAGAAAATTGTAAAGAAACGCAGTTTGGAATTCGATTTCCAGATCTAGATTTTAGTGTGGAAAACCAATATTTACAGAAAGTCAGGTTCTGAACTTGCACTTGAGAAATAATAAAGTGTGCAGAGTCTATTTGGAGAATTTTTTTTATTTGATTTACCTTGGTAAAAATATCTTATTCTGTTATTATATCATATTTCAATTGACTACATTGGATTTGTTCGATATTTACTGTTACACCTGATTAATTGTGTTTTCCTTCCTACACATAGATAAAAAAAAAAAAGTCTCACCTGTTTGCTTTTAATCCTTTCAAACAATAAAACTAAAAAACTGAATAACACAATATCACAAGGACGAAAATGTTGTTCAAATCTAACAAATCATTTTAATAGTAATCATATTACTAGGATTTTTTTAAATTGGACTAGTGGATCTGCCAATAACAAATCCCCCCTCCTTCATTCCTGAATCTATATGGTAATTGGTAAAACAAGAGAAAAGTAAAAATTACAAAAAAAAAAAAAAAAAAAAAATTAAAAAAAAAAAAAAAAAAAAGTGAATTTCATACATCTGTTAATATTAACGAAGATACAATGACAACGTACGCCAGAAAAAAGAAAACTGCAATCTGTATGAAAAACTTGGGATTTTCCCTCATGTTTGGTGAAGTCACCGCCCTGGAAAGCAGAAAATTAATTATATTACGAAATCGCTTAAAAATTCACAAGGGTAAAGAATAAAAGCATGAGAGCATGTCCAAGCAGAAGTAGAAGACAGGTGCATGACAGTTTTTGAACTGATATTGTGATTTTGTTTGGTCTCTCGACCACAACGTTACCTAGCAATTCGTTGAGAGAGTCGATGAAAAGGTAAACTTTGTATGAACACAATGCCTGGTCCTGTTAGAAGAGCTGTGACCGCATTGTCACCCTGCAATTTCGATATCACGATCATATATACCACATTCTAGAGAAAACTATGGTTGTTAGAAGAATCATGTTATAAGAAAGCGATGCATGAATATCCAAGGTAGCATTATGGTCACCGTAAGGAAAATGCTAATACATTGTATAAAAGGTGGCTGTAGCCTGTATCATCTTTGTCATTATAGCATAATTGCCGACTATCGAGGGTTGACCCATGTGGATTAGAATTTTATGGATGGGTTGGATCCCTATCCTTTGCGTGGCTAAGGGAAAGGCATTCTAAAGGGCAGTATGGTTCTACAAAACTCCTAGTATGCTCGGGGTCCTAGGATGCAAAATTTACTCCCTTCATCTTGTGAGGATTTAAACTTCACCTCGCTTTAGAAAGACTTGATTGCTTTAGCAATGCAAACTCTCAATCATTGCCAGCATATATGCACAGACAATTGTGAAGTTTACTACCGAAGGTGTCATCAGCTGGTAAAGTCTTCTTCAATAAAGCATAACTTCGAAAAAATTGCAAGCAAAACCTACCATTACCAGCCAGGCAAAGTTCATGAGCCCCCACAAATCACAAAAACGTTATCCCGCTAGGTCACGGTCTTTCCTCATCCAAAAGTAATTAAAAAAAACTACTTAATATCAGTATTGATTGAATACAGAAGGCTTGAGCTATAAAAGCTACTTACCCCAAACATTGTCCTTCGTGCAGGACCATTATATTTTATTTGGATATTGACTGTACTTGTCACAGCAACAATTGAAGAAACATCAACAGCTAGAACTTCACCGATCTCAAGATTTTTCTGTGCAACTAACAAGAGTACCGAATCCAATAGAGCGTCCCAGTGAGAAATTAAGAAAGAGTATGGTGGAAAAGAAAAGTGAAAAAACTTCAAAGCAAGATCTTAATAAAATTGACATTAAAAACTACAATGATGAATTCGGGAGGAGGTGAGAGTTGCAAATGGAATAAGAAAAAGATTTTACAAGCATGTATCAGTTTAGAAGAAAGAATACCAGATCCACCCGCTAATATGAAAGCAAGCCCTTGGCCAGATAGCTTTTGCCTCAAGAATCCCTACAAAAAGAGCATGGTCTTAGAGAAATGATTGGAGGCATGCATGACAAGGAGACCTGCGTAATTGGTTTGACAAAACATTCTTCACCTATTTTCACAATGCCATTTTTTGTAATTATTACTAGTGACTGAAACTGAAAACAAAAAATGTTTTCTCAAACTAAAAAAAAACAATGAACGAAATATGGTTATAATAAGTTTCAGGGCTTATCCTAAGGAGATAAAATTGGAGAGTCATTGTTGGGAAAGAAAACATTTATTACATTCTAAATACGAAAGTCATTTATTTGCTAATATAAACTTTAATTTTTATCTCCATAACATCATTTTTTACTTAAAGAAAAGTGGTAAATAAATTTTAGGCTGAAGTTAAGATAAAAGTGGGAATTTTTATTGAGAAAGGAAACATTTATTACATTGGAAACACTAGATTCATTTATTTCCTAAGGGCTGATGCTAATAAAACTGTAAATTTTAGGGACTTTAAGGAAAATTATTAAAAGAAATTCTCAAACAATAAATGGTGGTAGATTATATGGTACCACGGAAGAACTGAAAGCGAAAGTTTAGAATTTATTTATTAATTTTCTTCTCCATACCATGGATATAATAAACTCATAAAATGAATGCAACTGCAACCTAAAAATATCAATTATGAACAAGAAATTGTATATCAATTGCAAGAAGATCCGTCAATAGACAAGTAATGCATACTACGAAATCTCTCACGTTACATTTTCGATCATATCTTTTGGTACAAAAAGAATTCCATGTAGCATTGCAGCCAACATAGACTGTACAGCTTGCAGTGCAAAAACAATGTCCAATTTTGTAACGTATCAAAAGAAAATAATCCTAAAAACGGCAAACTACATTTGCTGCCATGCATGTGATACCAAGTTAGTAACAAAGTCTAATAATAATGGGAAACATCCCAAATATCTCACCTCAGCACTAGCAACAATATTTCGTCCCCTCTGATCAACTATGTTGCTAACCTTCACATCATTGACAGAGCAAAGAAAAGCATCTGGCTACAGAGTGCAGAAAAATTCAAAAGAAAGTTATTTTGTATTCTGTTTCTCAAATTTAAAAGAAAATTCAACAAACAGTAAACCCACAGATCAAATTATAGAATCCAAAATCAAATTTAACAACTGCAAACAAATTGGTTTTACCTGACACAAAATCTCTCCATTGAACATTGCCAGATCAATCTGTAATTGAATAAGTAACAGACACATAAGCATATATATATATATATATATATATAAAGAGAAATCCAGTCATATGTATACCAATATGTGTTTAAGATGATGAATATTGAGACTGGGTAGCAATAGTTTAGAAAGGCACACAAGTACAAACCGGAAGAATTCTTGCAAAATATGGTGCAGCAATTCCAACAAATCCATCACTTGGTCCCGAATTGTGCAGAACAATGCTAGTTATTGTTTTTCCAAATAACCACTGCCATACACCTACTTCATTTTCTGGAAGGTAGGCATTTTCCATTTCAATGGATCCAGACATAAAACACATGGAACCTACAATTAAATAGCACACAGGTTCCATTAAAATATTGACAGGTGTGATTCACAAATTCTAACTTGTTCAAGTTATGCACATATACAGAGACAGATGCGGGCGAATCTATTGCCAAATTCGTATCAATATACATTAAAAAAGTATCATAACGAGGCCTACTAGGAAAACAACAAAGGAAATTATTTGCACAGCTCCACTCCCACAAAAATTTACTATTAGGTAACTCCCTACTTGATGATACTTCCCTATAGAAGAATTAGGGAGAGATAAAACAGTGATAAACATGCTTAACCAACAGGTCCTAAAGAAATTTAAGAACAAGGGATTCAATTATTCATTTTTCAAAACAACTTTCAGTATTACATTTATCAGGTACTTGGTCAAACTATTTTTGAGAGATGCTAACACACATTATTTACTATTAGCTAAAATTTGTTACAAATCATAAATTGTGTGGGTAACTTCTTATTTAATGAACCCCACTCCTAATATTATAGTTTTCAATAAATTTTAATCAATAATGAAGAATGTGAGGGTGTATTGCTAGTAGTAGTCAATATTTTAAGAAATCTAAAAAAAAAAAAAATATGATTATGTATTTGCAAACAAAATATACAGGTTATTTCATCCACAATTCATGACCAGTTGGGAGTAGGGGGGTTAAATAGACATGGCCTTATCCCCACAATCAGAGAGGTTGTTTCCGGGATTTAAACCCATGACCTCCAAGTCATAAGGCAGCAACCTTAGTATTGCACCAAGGTTCACCTTCCATTGCAATGTTCAATATTATCTATAAATCATGTTTATATCAGTCTCATATTCAAGAGCATACACTTAATATTAACGATCCAATGTGAAAGCAAAAAAAATTCATTTGATACTTTGAGAAGAAAGATCATCAACGAAAAATTCAAAACCAATGAATAAAAGTTCCCAACAACTTACCAGGCTTTGCAATGATTCTTTCCTGTGGCTTCAACATTATCTACATTTGCAAGAACCAAATGGAGAATGATAATACAATAAAGAGACAATAGATAAGAAAGTTTCCAAAGCCTCGACATTCTAAACTTTAGATCGTCACATATACCTGAACCACTTGAGCTTCACCCCCTAAAATCTGAAAAGGTATGATTGCATCTTGTGGGCTCTAAACAACAAAACATGAAAAAAAAAAACACCCTTGATAAATAATGCTTACAAGCAAAATATATGAATAAATATACTGAGAAACCTTGCTTTTTCTTAGATTCGTGTGTTAGAATATCTACTAAGCTTTTCCATTTTCTAGCACCAGTTATGCAGGCTTTTTGTGTGGTTAACTTGTTATATTCATAGCTATTTTGCTGAAAACAGTATGCATAGCATATTACATTTCTTAAAACTACACCAAACATCAAAGCAAATGTTTTTTTTTATCATTTTGCATGTTCCAGAGTAGTTTTGTTAGTTCCACAGTGCATGGACCAAAGGTGCAAATTATTATGATCTTGGACTCAACTAAACTTTGTCTATCATACAATCCAGCCATCGTATCAAATTAGCTAAATAGCAACGTCAATTGCAAAAATGTAATTTAAATACACAAATTGAACTTCTAAAGTACTCCAACTTCATAAATTACAACTCTAGTTGAGAAGTCATCAATGCATCTAACATATTAATTTAGAATTCAAACTTAACTAAGCTGTTCTAGAATCAAGACTACCAGAAATCAGTTGATTGAAAACAACGGAAGTTAAAAAAATCTGTTGTCAAGGAAAAAAATTGATGCAAGTACCTGATAAACATAAGGCTGAAAAGGTGTTGAGAAAAACGGTGCAGCCATAGCTGGGGCACGGGGGTTACTTTGAAGTTACTGGAGACAGAACGCCAACTGGAAACATAAATTTTTGTTGATAAACATAAATTTAAATTGGAAACTTAACTTGCAAACTCATAAGAGTTTACTTGAGTCCAACTAACATAAAAATAATATTTAAAGAACCGCAAGATGACATAGATGCAAGAACATAAACTTACACTAATAATTCAACATTAGAAAAATATACTATACCAGAGGACAGAATAATATACTTCTAAGTAACAGCAAACAAAATAATGAGGAAAACCATAATATATTATAACAGAGAACACAACCAACAAAATATAATTGAAAAATATACTATAACGGAGAACGCAGCCAAAACAGGGAACAACAACTCATTTTGAACGAGAAAAAATGGGTCCTGAAAGAAAGGGATGGGCTTGAAGGTGAAATCGAATCGTAGGAGACACGATGTAGAAATTGTGAACAAGGGCTTGGATTTCTGAATAGGTGATCTTGATGAACTTTGTATAAGAATAGGTGAAATCGTGAGAGAAATGAACTTCAACCCGTCACGTTGTACCTTGTCTTCGATTTGCAAATGACAGCTTCCATTTGAGCCTATTCTTGATTGATGACATGGATGGCTTTGAGGGAAAATCGCAAACCTAAGTTTCTGATTTAGTGTTCCTTGAAACAGAGCGACAAGGTGTCATTTTGGACCAAAACTGTACTGCCCTTTTCAAGTGATGAAATAGCTCCTGAAACTCACAAGTCCAACTGAGACTACACAGATTTTGGCTCACAATTCTAGGAGCATTTTGGCGCGATGGAGGCTGATTGGAATTAACGCGCGATTTTGAAAACCTTTCTATTAAAAATATTGCCAAAACTTATCATTCCCTCTGCATGAGGAGGTTTTGCACCCCAAACAAACATCTTACACTTGGTTCTTATTCTTCAAGACTAAACGAAACAAAAAAGGCTCTTTTTTTTTCCTCCAAACAACCCCAAAGGTGAAATAATCACATGTTATTGTTGAATTATTAACATATAAAAATGTAAATTATCACTTCAATGGCAAAGCATTGCACTGAGACCTAAAGTTAGGAAGGACACAGGGGAACATAACCAAATAATCATTGAAATTCAAAACCTTAGCAAGATTTTAAATTGCAGACTACATCAAGTGACACAGCCCCACTCCACTGGCCACTTAAACCACGTCAAGCTACGATTGCAAACAGCAGGCAGTCACATCCAGTGAAAACCCTGTGGACAACTGAAAACCCTAAATCCCAAAATCACTTCCCTACAAGTGTATTTCTATTAGATGATCTAGCCCACTGATCCACCCACTTGACAATTTTCACCTAACTTTCCTCCCTGATAATAGTTGCTCAGAACCAACTACATAAACAAACCCATGAGAATTAAGAAGTATCCATTAACATACAGAACTTACGCATACTTTTCCTTTGGGGTGAAAAAAAAAACCTAATATACACCGAAAACAAATTATGCACCTGATTCAACAAGACCAATGAAAGAAAAACCCAATGTTGTGCCACTGCAGTAGCTGCAGCACCTTTATACGGAAGACCTACTCTCAATTAAATCCTTGAGAGAAACATCGTAAAAGTATAAAACAAAAACCCATTGAAATTAATGGTTAATGGAGGGACTAGAAAAATGAAGAACAATATATGCAATTGAATATTGCAGAGATAAATCTCAAATCTCAAATTATCTTTCGAAACAACTCACTGAATAATAGTTTGAATCCAACCGAAAATGGTCTCAGATCTGGTTGATTAATTGACTCCCATGCGAAAGCCGAGTTTGATTCAGACAAGCATGATGCATTGCGTTACGGGGGTTCTGGTGTGTTGTGCATTTATTTTCTCTCTTCTTTTTTTTTTTTTTTCAATCCAGAAGGAAAAAGACCTTTTTCTCCTCTGCCTGTGACTGTATTGTAGCAATTTCTGGGGCACACGTGTCTTCCATTCAGACGTGGCTTGTTTCTATTGGCTAGGGTGGTCAATCTTAGAGTGAGGTCAATTTCTATTGGTTAGCGTGATCAACATCGCAGAAGATGCACTGTTTTTTTTTTACCGGGTATATATGGGAATAATAAAATCCCATAAGTATCTTTTGAGATAAAATTCAAATTAAATTCCATAAGTTGTAATTGATTCTCACAAATTTAAAAAAAAGGTTATTGTTACAACTAAATTTTTACTTGTTAAACTAGCAATTTAGTTGGATCGAATTTAATGTGTAATTTTGTGTGTTGTTTTTTAATTAGAATATTTTTATTAAATAATAATAACGATAATTTTCGTATTTGATGATATATGTATATATAAATTGATAATCGCACCGTCTCTATACATAAAATAAGTATATAATCTCTCCACTAAAATTAATTACGCCAGAGTTTGAATAATTTATATAATAATTTCATACTATCAAATCTCTTGTTTCTTTACTTTTTACATGTAATTTATAATCATTCTTACAAAATCACCATTTTAAGTTTTTGTTAAATTGTATTATTTTATTCCACTATAATTTATATTTATAAAATGTAGTATGAAAGTATATATTTTTAATATATAGTGAAAAAAAATATTTCATGATGATTTAGAATTCTACTTGTATTTCTAGTTACAATATATAATTATTTTATATGTTTTGTGCTTTTTTATTTTTATCACTTTAGTGATAATTTTTAGTCAAATTATATATATATATATATATATATATATATATATATATATATATATTATTTCAAACCATTTCGAAAGACAAACAAAAAGTTCTCTTGGTTAAAAATTACATATTAATATTTGTTATATTTGTAATTGTTGTTATATTTATAATTTTTTAATATATCTTATACATGTTTAACATTGTTATTTTAATGACAATAATAGAATATTTATGCTTTCATAATGCAAATAATAACATGTTTATGTACGTTTAACAATTTGTTCTTTTTGTGTGAAATAAAGATGATGCAAAAGAAATAAAAAAAGTTATTGTTATAATAGTTTAGGATTTAGATAAAAATGAGAAAGTTATTGTTGTAATAGTTCATCTATAATTTATTACAAGCGTTTTTCAAAACGTTATTATAACTTAATAATTTTTTCTTCACATTTCTCTTCTTCCATTTATACTCATCTCATATACTATCTTTAGATACTTATTCACTCAAATGACTAAAAATAACAATTCCATATTTTATTACAACATTTGACAATAAATCAGATCATACTTATTTTCTTTACTTTCAAATCCTACTAATCATCACTTTTTGTCAGATTTCAAACCAAGTTATCCTTTGTTTATTATCTTTGTACTTTTACACACTTAAAGCTCAAAAAGTATGTTACCAAAAACATCTTTCATCATTCTTATCGAGATCATTCATCACCTGAGTTGCTTATGTTTTAGCATCAACATCTAAGATAGAAACTTTATAATGTCTTTTTAAAAAACTAATGTTAGATTATAGAATCAATTAGCCTTTTAACTGAATTTTTATACCACCTTAAATATTTAAAACTAACATCTACTCAATATTAATACCTGTCTATCAACCTCATATAAAGTATTTTTTTTAAAAGTTAACACTTAAAACTTGTACACACAAAATCAATCCCACACTATCAACTTTAAGGATAAAAAATGTTTTACTATGATATCCCTGTGTCATCTAATTTAACTATTTTCAACAATTACAAACTTATAATTCTTCTCCTAAAAATATCAATATTAAGCAAAGGAAAGAAACATTTAAAATATTTGAATTCTTGAATATATAATATTTCATTTTTCAAAAACCAACTATTTTCTTGTTTATTTGTATACCTCCTTGTCTCATTTTTTTTTTGTCAAAATTAATTATCTAATTCCTTTATAATTGAATACTATCAAACATTTTCTTATTCTGTTAATTGAATTAAAAAAAAAAATTTAACTTATTAGATAAGTTAAGATAATATCTCACACTTAATCACCTAATGAAAATATTTATGGATAGTCACATACTCATTTACTATTACCTAAAAGTACATCTTTAAGGGTTTCATTCAATTATTGTGTAATTTATAAAGCATAGCAACTTAAATGAATCTAACACCCCAACATAGTAAGCATTTTATCTAATTTTTCTTAAAAGTCTTTTTTTTTTTTTCAAATTAAGGTAAAAAAATTGACATCTACAAAACTGTAAGCAAATATAAAGTATATGATTTGAGATATGTATATCATTATTGAACAGAAAATATCATTCTCCCATTTTTATTTATTTTTTCCATTTTATATCCGTGTTTTTTTATTATTATGAGATATTTCATTTTATCGATTATTTATAATACTACTATACTGCTTTGATATATGTTATTAGTTTTTTAAAATATATTATAATTGATTTAAAACTCATTAATGTATATGTTATATTTAAAATAAAAGAATTAACACAATTCATTGAAAATATATTAAATCTTAATAATAAATATCTGTATAACACGTCTTCCAACATAAGGAATCGAGATGCGTAACGTGGACTACAAAATTTATCTATATTGATTTTTGAATTTTACTTTATACATAACTGGAATATCTAACTCAAAATTTTGGAGAATAAACTAGATTCCCAATTTTGCATGCTATTAGAGTTATAGAAATCAACAAGAATTTGATTGGTGGGTGCAACTGCTATGTTTGATTTCAGAAAAAAAAAAATGCTATTGTCATATGGGCTTATAATTAATTTTAGAACAATAAATTTAAATAAATAAATAAACAAATGCTGAAAACGAGTTTTACTACAAAAATAAAAAAAAAAAGGAGTTAAAGGGCCTTTTTATACTAACTTACATACTTCAATATGGGTCTCACTTCACCTCCTCGCCTTATTTAGTAAGAGAATTTAACTATCATCACAAAAAAGAGTTCTTATATAATGTGTTCTTCTTTCTAAAATTAAATATAAAAGTCAGGGAAAATAAAGGTTGACTGCGAATGGAACAAGAAGCCTTTGTTCTTGCCTTCATTCGGCAACCAGCATCGTGGAAAATCGTAACAGTTCATAAGGAAAACCAGTGCCGTTCCCGTCAATATACTCTGAGATCGGCGCCGGAGTTTACCAGATTCCGATCCAGCGTCCGAATTAGGTAAACATTAGGTTATCCTAACTGCGTCCATTTAAACCGTGCGTTCTTATAGTAATTAATTAGCTTAACATTACTTCACTCCATGCATTATTCTCGATATTCACCTGATTCCACTTCGCATTGCATGCTTAAAAAGGAAAGATTAACGGTTAGTAAGTATTACTTGATTCTTCGCGCGTAATTAATTAATCATTATCGTTATTAATTTTTAATTTATCTTGTTTATTCCTTCAGGTGAAATAGGGATTAGAATTTGGTATTGGTGGCGCGATTCGTGAAAGCATTGAGAAATGAGATGAAGAAGGTCTTCCATCAAACTGCTTTCATCCTCATTAGAGAGTTGTTATGGCGTTGCTTTGGGAACAAAATTATTTGGCGAAGATTCTTTGTTCTGGTTGCTGTTTTGACTGTATCTGCTTTTGCGTTTCAAACGCTTGTGAATACTTATTTAGTTCCACCTGACAGAACCTTCGATTCTCGTCACCGAACTGATTACTCATTGTTCCAATCCTCTAGTAGTTCCCTACAGTCCGAGGAATCTCACAAAGAGGGGACACTTCAAAAGGTTCACCTCACTCTTACTAACTCCGTTATTTCACCTGATGCGTCTAACAAGTTGCTCCAATCATTCTCAGTTGAGCAAGAGAATGCAGAACCAGCAGCCCGAGTTCAAAGGAAGAGTTCGGGAACTGCGAGTAAAAACGATACAAATATTGCTGATAAGAGGAAAGGTGTAGTGTCTTTATCCCCTCGAAGGCATGTTCCTAAGAAGGTAGATGTTGATTGACACGGAAAACTTACTTTTTATTTTTAAAGTATGAGGAGGAGAGACATCATCAATAATTTGCTGAATGTATATGTATCTATGTGTGTATATATCTATCTATCTCAGAAACGCATATGGTTGTTGCCACCTAACGAGGCCCTTGTGCTAGCAAAGAGAGAGATCGATCATGCCCCTGCAGTTAATGAAGATCCTGATCTTTATGCTCCTATTTTTAGGAACATTTCTGTTTTCAAAAGGTACTTAGATTTTTTTTACTATGCACACTTATTCTCCTTCTTGTTACTGAATTGTGTCATGAATTGCTGGTGTTATCTATTGATTTATCTCAATTTCTTTAGAGGATTGAATAAAAAAGGAAAATGTCCTTTAAAGTGAACAGGAGTGTTTACAACCTTAATTTAATTCAAAGTACTTTATTATCTTAACTCATTAAATGATTTGGGCAGATACATCTAAGACAAATTACAATACATGCTTGAACAAATATTGTTCAGCAAAATAAGGTTTTACAATTTAGAAACTAGATGTTGATGTTGTTAAACTGTGAGAATATAATCCAATTCCTTCAACATATTTTTGTCTTCTACATTTGGAGGGAGACACCTTTCTTATTCCATTTAAAACTCCTTAAATTTACACTTTGGATTGACGACTGTGTTGTTTGACTGTAAATGCCATACAAAACTATTAATTAAATTATTCCATCAAAGCAAAATAAATAAATAAACTACCAGTCTTGTATTAAACCTTCTTCCACATATACCACCTTGTCTCTGTTAGAGAACTGCTTGACTTAAGAGTGTTTCCATTAATTGTTTCTCATGACAATGGGTGTTTTCCGGTACCCAAACGCTAGTGTGATTTTGTTTGAATGAATTCTTGTTGGCTGACTATCAACATAGGTCGTGTCTAATGTGGGTTGGGATTGAAGCAAAAATTTCACACTTTCTTGTTTTGTACTACAACTATTAGGGAAACAAATGTGTTGTGGGTGGCATCAATTCTCTCGTGATGGAGGCTAGGCGAGTCAAGTCACAATCGAATTGTGGCGTTTGGACTACTATGCTCTTTAGGATTTTGATCTATAGTCTGACTATTAACTATGACTTTTGATCTAATGGTAAGTGCTTGATCTAACAATTGGTATCAGAGCCTAGGTCACGAGTTTGATTCCTAGTGGGACAATTGTTGAGGGGGAGATTGTTACAAGTGACATTAATTGTCCTGTGACAGAGATTAGGTGAGCCAAGTTACAATCGAACGTGACGCTTGGGCTGCTATGCTTTTAAGTAGAAAGAATTGCGTCCTTACTATATAGCTTTTAGCCTAGTGATAGGTACTCGATCCAACAAAATGTAGATGTTAAATTCCCAAAAACGAGTGAGATACAAATTTAACCTTCAATTGATAAAAGGTTGAATCATTTTTTGAGAGAGGGGTTCAAGAGGCATTATGCATAATCTAAGACAACTCACTCTGAGCTTCAAAATGGTCTGGCTTGATTTCCATTTGATTTGACCTTTTTTGTGAAATTTGGGTTGTCTTTTAATTTTTACGTATTACTCTGATGATATTCTAGCTAAATCTCTCTTTTTATTTTACATTGGAGCAGTTTTTTTTTTTTGGCATTATTGTGGATGGAAATATGTTCTACTGATGATCATCTTTCCGAATCAAATTGTTGGTCATGATTTTTTTGTAGTGGGCACAATACTGACGGGTTAAGTTTTTGAAGAAAAAAAAAGAAGAAATGGTTTGCTTTGTAATCACTCATAAATGTAGTTGATGTTTTGTTCATGGTTGACAAAATCAACAAGAAAGAAGAGAAATTGTGATTTATAACCATACAAAACATAGTTCCTTTCTTGGTTATTAAATATTTGTCTTGTTTAGTTTGATAATATTCTTAATGGTCTAACTATATTTGGAATATGTTTAAAGTAGAAAACAAATTATATTACTTTTGTAATAGAACAACGAGTAACACGATAAAAGACATTATACATGTCCTTGTAATAGAAGATGAAGCTCATAAGCCAAAGGCTACATCATATTTTATGACAACTATTTTAAGCAAGCATTCTGAGATGAAATTTTAAAGGGGAATGCAATACAGTCTCTCTTTCAAAGAAACAGTAGAAAACTGTTATATTCCAATTTAATATGAAAAGTCGAAGGAAATTTGACAAGGATTAGTTGAAAAATCAGTGAGATAACTCTAAGAAAGAATGAGAGACTGATTAGGATTGGATAGCTCGAATAATGTTGTATATGCTCCAAATGAATATTGGAAAGAAAAGCTGTTGGTAGATTATATCCACATGCAGGAAATTCCTCCACAGATATGATGGCAATACCCATATAGGACTTCGTTTTGATTATGAACTACCACATTATTAAGGATGTGGTTAATGGGAAATTTGAGTGGTCACCTTTTTATGGGTATTGCCAAACCCAAATGGCATAGTTGAAAATTATGACTGTGAAGGCTATTGCTATCCATGATTTGGTAGTGGTTGTATAATATGTATAAATCTAGATGAAGGTATAGGGAATTATAAATAATCTTTAGGCGGGTTACGAGTGCTAGTATTGGAAATAGTGTTCAGGTTTGACGAAAACTGACATTTTAGTACCTGGTCATGAGATTTCTAGTACTGATTGAGACAAAATAAAATGAAGGGGGTTTATTGAAAATATTAGGGTTATATGGATATACTTGAGTGGATGTTACCTATTTTTCCATCAGTTATTGGAGGACTGAATGTGGAGAATTCAGCAAAGCCATGTATTAACAACCATGTCTTCAACTTATATAACCATTTGTTCATGCCATTTCTTGCAAATCCCTTGTACTTAACTTATAAAATCTAGGTCTATCAAAACTACGTGAAGAGTTAAAAGACAAGCATATGGATATGAAACTTGACATGCAGCCAATAACATAATAGTATCTAAAGTAGAGTATATTGTACTATGGTTTGCTAATAAAATGGAAGAGGAGTTGTACATGTCATATGTTCTCTATCAATAAGAAATTAAATAGCTACAGTTATGCTTGCATTTTCCATGTCGGAAATTTTATGTAAATACAATTTATCAACACAACATATCAACACAACATATTACACCAAAGCAATATAGAACTTACAGCTTCACATTAAAAACATTGTATCAATTTTCCCCCTATCATTCATCTAGTTCATGTGTAGTATTTTACACCATCTCCTCCCAAACATGTCTCTCTGGCACACAACTTGTACTATATTTATCATTTTTTCTAAGTATATCCCACTTGTTTTTTCCAGCTGACACTTTTCATATTGCCTTTCACATTCTCCATGGAATTAGAATATACCAGCTTCCTCCCTTTCTTTGAGAAGGTGGTTCTATTGTGTTCTCCTTTATAGACTTCATCCAAGCATGTTTGGATAAAATGCTCAATCTTCTTTAAATCCCATGTTTCTTTTGGCTTATGAACGTTATTATCTATTGAAGGGGTATGTACAATGCCTTTTTTCTTCTTGTTATTCACTTTTCGATTATAAAAGAAATGCCATAATTTATATTTTCTCTTCAAACATATTAAAAAGAACTACACGTTAAAAGTGTAACTGAATTACAAAGACCAACTTTTCGAAAACAATTAAAAGAATAATGTTTTGTATGGTTGTAAATAGCAATTTTTTTTTAACTTTGCGAACATTAGCCAGGACATCCAAAAAATTTGAGTAATAGCTGATTACAAAGCAAAAATTTTACTTCTAATACACAAGAAAGGATGATTTATAATTACAAAAAATAATCCATTATAATTTATAATTGATAAAAAAGTTTCCCCAAGAATTTGATTAGGATTGATAGGATTTGTTGCTGCCAACAATTTGATTGGCTACTCAATGTAAAACAAAAGCAAATTTGTACCCACAATAACAGAAAGAACCTATGGCTTGATAAAACTGTTGAGAACCATGGCATACAAGAAAAGGTTGGTGATAAATTTGAGAGAAAGGTAAATTGTTAGTTATAGATTGAGCACAAGTGTTCTTAACACAACATTTGCATGCCTTGTTTACGAGGTAAAAAAGTAATCAACTAGCAACTAACTACTAACCAACTGGTAACTAATTCCTAACTAATTATATCTCTATAATTTTCCTGCATGCTGGAAGTGCGAATTAGCATTTAGAATCGGGATGAACAATACCATACATCCTAACAAGAGGAATTGTAATGAAGTTGTCTAATGAAAAAATTAACAGAAGTACATTGTAAATGAATCATTTGAAAATTAACAATTTGAGATGAATGAACTTGGTAGCTCCAACATCAATAAAAATCTCCTTCAAATTGGGCTCTATAGGTCTCCAAAGAGCAATGTAAATTTGAGGAATAAAGCTTAAGTACACTGTAAGGCTTAACTAGGCAGAAGCATAAAAACAAGGATCAATGCCTAACCATATATGGTAGAAGCTACCCATGCTTAACCATATACGGTAGACGCTACCAACCATCAATAGCATAAGCAAAATATGAGGCCTAACCACTCAAGACAGAAATAAATATTTCAATCATAACTACCATGGGCACAAGCTTCCATCAAAGCCATCTTAAGCTGCACATTGATCCTTTTCATAAAGAACTGAAACTCTTTAAAGAAGACTACAGTCAAACATGGGAGCATAATTTTAACTTACCCAAGTGACAAAAACAGAGATATCAGATAAACCATGAACATTGAAATCGAATCACGTCCTTCGAATAAACTATATTGCTGATCATTTGGCCTTTGAATGGTAATGTTTTCTTCTTCTTCTTCTTCTTCTTCTTTTGCTTCAAAGGCTTCTTCAAGTGTGCAAAACTCAAGAACGAGAACCAGAAAGAGATTAAAAAACTTAAACCTAGGCCACAGCTTGATGTTTCTGCAATGTATTGAAACCATAGACAGAGAGGAAAGTATAGAAAGCATAAATTCATCACAGATTCTGAAGACTGTGGTAACAAAGCTTTAACTTTAGAGTTAGACTACTATATCAACTACCTTGTCAAAGAGCCACTTAGCCTAAATTCTATGACAATGATAATTAATAATTATAAATCCTTTGAAATGAGAAGCTTGAGAGGCAATTTCAGGTTACATTAACGACTATAGTCAACTCTAATTGTCTAGTAAATATTTTGGTTGACCATGTCTAAAGTTTTAATATCTTTTAGGGCCGGTTTGAACTGTTGGATTTGGTTACTTCATATTTCCACTAAGTTTGCTATCTTTAAGGGAAGATTGAAGACTTGGACCACTAGTTTAGCAATTTGATGGCTGTAACTTTTATGTTTTGGTAATTCTCTGATGGTATCATGCATATGCAAATGGATATTGCTGTATATTCAAGAAAATAATCCCTTTACTTGGTAAAATAAGCATTTTATCCTATGATCTTCACAACTCTTCTTTCCGAAAGCTTATCGTTATCAAAATGACATGAAGCTCAGTAATTGCTGATGAGGATTATGTCTTTGGTTGTACTGTATCTTTGGTATGTGAAAAGCATCATCTTACTGTATTACAAACCATCTTGAAACAAAATTGTGTCTCAACTTCAGGAGCTATGAATTGATGGAAATGACTCTTAAAGTATATATATACCGTGATGGATCAAGGCCTATTTTTCACAAACCACCCCTTAAGGGAATTTATGCTTCTGAAGGATGGTTTATGAAGTTAATGGAGGAAAATAAGCAATTTGTCACCAGGGATCCTGAAAAGGCTCACTTATTTTACCTTCCATACAGTGCGCGCCAAATGGGGTTGGCACTCTATGTTCCAGGGTCACATAGTTTAAAACCATTATCAAACTTTCTTAGGGACTATGTGAACAAGATTGCTGCAAAGTATCCCTTTTGGAATCGCACACATGGGTCGGACCATTTCCTTGTTGCTTGCCATGACTGGGTATGGGCCTTGTATCTGTTTTCAGTTAAATTGATTGATTCTGAAAATTTTAATTTGCTAACTTGATAACTGTTTAAGAGTATTAGTATTTCTAATTCTTATATTTCCATCTCTGCATGCTTTACTTTGATGTGATGGAAAAGTAAAAATGAAATTCTTTAGCAAAATTAACTTCGAAGTATCTTCGATAAAGAAAAAAAAAGGATGTACCCATATATTAGGTGCTGGCGATCTTGATGAATAGATAAATATATAACTACGATATGAAAGATTTGGCTAGTATGGGTGCACAACAGGACACTTTTAAAAAGTTTTGTATTTGTGTGTTACATGTCGCACGAACACTTTTTCTCAGTGTTTCTACCTATTTATTATAATTTAATGTACATCTCATCCTTAATTTTTTTTAATAAAAAGAAAAAATCGAAGCAAACATTCCTACTGAATGCCTTAACCCCCTACTTTTTCACATTCTTCCAGCAATTGGTCAAATCCCTTCTGTAAATTCTAATTACCCTAAAGCAACATTTATATATATATATATATATATATATATATATATATATATAGTATTTTTTTATAT